>Ga0210396_10000227_pt1 | contig 86322 bp, 76 predicted proteins | sample IncBWH17OmetaG_FD_155466 | JGI IMG/M metagenome (GOLD analysis project Ga0210396, IMG submission 155466) | Forest soil microbial communities from Barre Woods Harvard Forest LTER site, Petersham, Massachusetts, United States - Inc-BW-H-17-O ... | reverse complement strand
ACTGCGCAGAGTGAGTCGGGCATTCTGGTGGATGTCCATTCGATCTGTCCTCGGAAACTGGATTGCTCGTCACAATCAGCTTCTCTGGTTCCGATCGAATGGACAACGTCTTGAAAGAGCACAGGTGCCCCACCCTAACCTCGCGTTCTTTGCGAGGCTAGGGTGGGATTTTCGGAACTCCACACTTCCATGTGCCCGGCCCAATTTCGCAGCCTTACGTCGCGTTATTATTTTTTCTGAATGCCCTTGCGGCGGACCAGGTGCGTGTGCGCGGTGGGATTGATGTCGTCGTAGCGCAGGAAGCTGATCGAGCCGTCGACCTCGAGCACCCCGATCGCGACCTGGTGATAGTCGGAGATGCCATGCGCGCGCAGCGCTCGCTCGAGGTCATCCATGCTCACATGTTCTTTCGCCATGTGCGCTTCGATCACTTCGCCATCATGAATCAGCATGCTGGGCTGGCCCTGGATGAACTTGCGGAAGCGGCGGTTCGCGCCTGAGAGGTCGGCGACGAAGTAGTTCAGCACCAGCAGTACGGTGGCAGCAACCATGCCGCCCAGCAGCGAAGTGTCCGGCCCGGTCATAGCGTTTTGCACGGAGTTGCTCAAGAGCAGCAGCAGCACGAGATCGAAGGGAGTCATCTGCCCGACTTCGCGTTTGCCGCTCAGGCGCACGCCGATCAGCACGAGCAGATAGATCACTCCGGTGCGCAGAGCGATGTTCAGCAGAACGTGCGCCGAGGCGGGCAGCATCGCGTGATTAATTCGAGCCGGTAGGTGACGCGGTCACCGGCACGGGAGCATTCTTCGGCGTGCTCACGTAGCCGGTAGCTTTGTTCTTATCGAGCGTCCACACCACCAGTTCATACAGCATGTGGTCGCGACCCGTATAAAACTGGATGGGCTCGTTGACGTTGCGGTCTTTCTTCTCGATGGTCTTATCGTCGGAAGTGACGTTCAGGGTGTACTTGCCGCGCTTGGCATCAATCTTGCGTATCTGCAAGCTGACGGTCGAAACCGCTTGCGGCTTGGCTCCCTTCAGCAGCGTGAACTCGTAGTACTGGCGGTCGCCCCTATGCTTGAGGACTTCGAGATCGTCGCGAGTCCTCGCAATGAGCCCACTCTGCAGACCGAGGTCGCCGACCGTGCTTTCGAGCTTCGCCTTGGTCGCGGCCAGGTCGGTCTTGGTTTGGCCCAAATCGGTTTTCACTCCGCCCACGTCGGTCTTCACGCCGGCGATATCTCCGCTGACCGCCGTGATCTGCTCCTTCTGTTCCTTGGCCAGGCGTTCTTCCGCGGCGCGCTGTGCCGCCTGCAATTGGGCGGCGCGTTGGGAAAGCTCTTTTTTCGTGATGCCCACTTGCTGGCCGAGGGTCTCAGCTTCCGCCTCGGCGGACTGCATGCGCGTGGTGAGTTCGCCGATTTGCTTCTGCGCGCTCGCCTGGTTTTGAGCGAGTTGGGTGACGCGTCCGCGCAAGTCCACGAGGAAGTAGAGAGAGGCCGCCACGTAGATGGCTGCCAGCAATAGCAGGAGCCACTTGCCGGTATTGCTGCCGCCTTCGTGTACAACCGTTACCTGGTCCTCATCGGACATACCTTTTCCTCCGCAGCCGCTGAAATTGGGGTTCCGGCCATTGTTGAGCAGAACTCCCACACTGTCAATTGCTTCGCTGATGCTTGCCAGGTTGGCTTCATGACATTTGTCATCCAACGCGCGTGATGATCTGCACTGGTAGGATGCAGCGCCCTTCCGCGATGATGCCTTCGCGGGCCGTCCCCACCCGTTAATTCCAGTCGTGGCATGACAAGCCGGTGGCGATCGAGCAAACTTGCTTGGGAACGATGGCGTTGCTGTGGGAAGATCGTCAAAGCGGGGAAGGAAAAACGTGCATGATCAACGGCGCACACATGGTGCTCTATAGCAAAGACGCGACAGCCGATCGAGCCTTCTTTCGTGACATCCTTGGATTTGCGCATGTAGACGCTGGCGATGGATGGTTAATTTTCGCCATGCCCCCGGCGGAGATGGCGATTCATCCTGCCGACGAGAATGATCGGCAGGAGCTGTTCTTCATGTGCAAGGATCTGAAATCAGAAATGACAGCGCTTGCGACCAAGCGGATCGAGTGTTCCGAGGTGCAAGAAGCCCGCTGGGGCCTGATCACGAAGATTCGACTTCCCGGGGGCGGCAGAATCGGTCTTTACCAGCCAAGGCATCGAACGGCCGGTATGTCGAGTTGATGAAAGCCGGGCTCTGGTCGCCACTGTCCGAGACTGCGATCAGCAAAGCCAATTTAAATGAGTTCGCGTGACAACGCTGACGAACTTGGGCTTTCTGAGGGTACGGGGGAATTATCTCTCTCAGGCGATCAGCAAGCTCGGTGCGGGAAACGAGCGGAAGCGGCGCGCATCGCGGGGACGAAGGGATGGCTCTAGGGGAGGGTTCTCTCGCTTAGGTGCCTTCACAAAATCTTAAACCGCAGAGGACGAGGAGAACGGCCGCGGAGGACGCGGAGGCGTTTAGGAAACGGCAAGATTTTCGACCACACGTTCCACAAGAAAATTCTCTGAGACGTTCTTGCTGAGATTAAGAGTGGTGGGATCCCCTTCGACTACGCTCAGGGCAGGCTTTCCACTCCGTTCGGCTGCGGCTCACTCCGGTCAGGATGACAGTCATATGAAACCTGACCGCGAACAACGGCTGCGGAGAGCGCGGAGAAGACAAACATCTTAAACCGCGAAGGGCGCAAAGGGAACGCGAGGACGCAAAGGGCGCTAAGGGAATGCGAAGAACGCAAAGAAGTGCGGGCTGGCGCATGCCTTCCCTTCAGCGTACAGTGCACTGCGTGACTCATCACGTTCGCGTTACTTGGCACGGGCTATCTATCGCACTTGTGGCTTGGCTGGGTTTCTCCGGGATAGCCTTCGGGCAAGCGGCAATTCCCGAGTGGTGCCGGCCATTGCCGCGTCCGGAATACAAGAGCCTTGAGCGCGTGCCCATCAGCGATGCGTGGTTTGAAGTGTACAAAGCCGCGCCCGGCGTGTTCGCGATTTACGAGCCGCATCAGTCTGAGGAGACCATCAGTTACCTGGTGCTTGGCGAGAAACGGGCGCTACTCTTCGATACTGGCATGGGGATCAGCGATCTTCGCAAAGTTACGAACGAGCTGACTCGTCTGCCCATCGTCGTGTTGAATTCACACACGCACGACGATCACGTCGGCGACAACTGGCAATTTGAAACCGTTTACGGCATGGACACCGACTTTACGCGCCAGAATGCGCGCGGATCGCAGCAGGACGCGCAGGCGGAAGTCGCTCCCGATCAGATCTGCGGGAACCTGCCCAAAGGATTTGATCCGAAGAGTTACGCGACCCGTCCGTGGAAAATAACGTCGTATGTGCATGACGGGGATCGCATCGATCTCGGCGGCCGCTCGCTCGAAGTACTGGCAACGCCGGGACACACGCCCGATGCGATCTCATTGCTCGATCGCGCCAACGGACTGTTGTTCACCGGGGACACCTACTATCCCGCGACGATTTGGCTATATCGTCCTGAAACAGATTTCGGGGCCTACGATGCGTCGGTCCGGAAGTTGGCTGCGCTCGCGCCGCAGGTAAAGATTGTACTGGGCGCGCACAACATTCCGGTCGCATCGCCTTCGGTGCTTCCCCGGCTGGTCACCGCGTTTGAAGCAGTGCGGGCGGGCAAAGTTCGTCCTACTCAGGCTGCGCCGGGCGAGGTGATCTACAGCGTGGACGGTTTTTCTTTTCGCATGCGGGCGCCAGAAGGAAGGAAATGAAACAGATTCGAGAGAGTACCCGTTTCTTTCCTTCGGTGAGAGCTTCAGTCAGGTTACTCAAAGACAGCGCCCGCGAATGCACGACCTCAACGGCTGAAGCCGGGTTGAGTTTGCGCTCTCGCGCCTGGGCTGAAGCCCGGCCCTTTCAAAGCTATAGACGTTTAGGCTTTGCGGTAGGAAAGTCCCCACCCTAACCGCGCAAAGAACGCGAGGTTAGGATGGGGCACCCATTGAGCATTTTCAACGCGATTGCAATCCACGTTTTTATCAACATTGAAGCTGCTCCTAATCTGTGGTTCTTACGTCTGGCCTAAGCCTTCACTAGTCTTGCTGCTCTTAGGCTGGCCGCGATTTTCGGATGGCCTCCGTGGTTGCGCCTGTCCACCGCGCAATCACACCTTCGATGTCTTCGTGGGTGACCTCAGTTTTCGTCTCGTCCAGCTTGTACTTCGCGCGCACCTCGCGCAGGCGTTCGCGTTCCTTGCGCTCTTCCTCCGAGTAGAAGCGAGCTTTCTCGAATTCGTGATTGGTAATAGCGGATTTCATTCTGCTGACGATGAAATGAATGCGTTTTTGGACTTCCGCGACGTCTTCGGGTAGCTTTGAGTGGCGCAGCTTCACAACCGCACCGGCTTCATCCATAACGTCGACTGCTTTGCCGGGAAGATGACGCTCTGGAATGCAGGTACTGGCGTAAGCAACGGCGTTGGTCAGAACTTCGTCCGAGTAAGTCACGCCGTGAAATTCCTCGTATATCTGCTTAATTCCCTGCAAGACTTGAACGGAGTCCGCTTCACTCGCGGGCGCAACGCGAATGGGCTGGAAGCAGGCTTCTAACCAGCCATGGTCAGAGATCGACTTGGCGTAGGCTGCGGGCGTGGTCACGCTGATGCATTGCAGTTGGCCGTTCACAATGGCGCGCTTCAGAATTTCCTGAAGATGGATCGAACTGCTTCCGAAGACCCCATCGACCGGGGTGTGCAGCTCATCGACCAAAATGATCGCTCCTTCTTGGGCGGCCTTCGGGATCGCATCGTGAAATCTCTCATACCACCCAGCGCCGATGGCTCCCCAGGGAGGCAGATCGAGTTCCACGACGCAAGCCTCTGCCAGGAAGGATGGCACGTCGCCGTCGGCAATGCGCTGGGCCAGGCCGCCGACAATGGTGCGCTTGCCCACGCCGAGTTCGCCAACTAGCACCGGGTTCTTGGCATTGCGACAGCCCAGGATGTGGAAGATGCGATCCAGTTCGGACTGGCGTCCAATGAGCGTAGAGAACGGTTCGAGGCGAACCACGTTTGTACTCGACGATGCTACCGAGCGAGGTGTGATCCGCACAGGATCGCGCGCTGGAATTTCGTGGGGCGTCCTGCTGAGATCTTCGCGCATCGCCTCGAGACGCAGGCCATGATCATTCAGAAGTTGCGCAGCGAAGCACTTCTTTTCGCGGAGCAGGCCCATCACGAGATGCTCGGTGCCGATGTGTTTGTGACCCAGACGATCAGCTTCTTCGGCGCCATATTCGAGAGCTCGTTTGGACTCGTCGCTGAGGGGCAGGTCGATCGAGGTGGGCGTCTTCTCGCGCACGGTGCTGTGCGACTCGACCTCGTTCCGAATGTTTTCCGATGATCCCCGTGGCAGAAAGCGATAAGTTAGCGCCTTGTCTTCGCGGAGCAGGCCGAGCAGGAGATGCTCGGTTTCGATGTAAGGACTGCCGAACTGCGAGGCTTCGTAGCGGGCGAAGAAGATTGCGCGCCGGGCTTTTTCGGTGTATCGCTCGAACATAGAAGTATGCCTCTGCAAGGCTGCAGAAGGTATGACATCGCAACAAAATGCTTTTAACCGCAGAGATCGCGGAGAACAGCCGCGGAGGACGCGGAGAAAGCATTTTAACCGCAAAGGTCGCCGGGAACAGGCTCTGAGGGGGTATTCGTGAAATCGCCACCCTAATCCCGCAAAGCACGCGAGGCAGGATGGGGCATCCGCAGAGCTTGAGGAAATCCCCACCCTAACCTCGCAACGAACGCGAGGCTAGGATGGGGCACCCGAATTCGAGTTTGCAGGAAATTTCCCGGCTCAGTCGTTGAGTTGGAGCTTGATTGGCGGGCGGGCCAGAGTGAGGGCTTGCTTCTGGACGGGCTCGGGATTCTTGCGGATGCGGGCGGCTTCACTGCCCAGTGGCTTTTCGAATTCTTGCAGCGTCTTGGCGAAGGACTTGGCTTCGGCGCTGTCAGGCGCGAACTTCATCAGCTCTTCCGATTTGAGGAGGCTGGCGAAGGATAGACGCGGCGGGAATCCGGCATCGCGCAGGAAGAGCGCGTAGCTGTACCAGTCGACGCCTTCGCTGTGGCGGTCGTCCATGCTGGCATCGAGTTGAAGAGCGTGCTGGTAGAGGCGCAGGGCTTCGTCGGGGCGGCCATTGCGTGCCCGGAGCCCAGCCTCGCTGATACTCGCGAAGCTTTCGAGCTTCCCTTCCCCGGTCTGCGCGGCGATCTTGCGGGCGAGTTCGTAGGAGCGCAATGCCTGGTCAGGGTGGCCGGCGCGCGACTGGCAGTCGGCCAGTTTGAGAGCAACACCGATCAACTTAGGCGCGGGCGGACGCGCGTCGGCGCCGTGATGGGCGACGATTTCGAGGAAGGCGCCGTAATGCGGGGCGGCGTCGGCGGGCTTGCCTTCGCGGTCGAGTTCGGCGGCGAGATACAAGTGTGCGTCGGCCAGCGCAGGATCGGCGGCCACGGCTTTCTGCCAGCTTGCGAGAGCTTCGTCGGTATGACCGAGTTGCATGGCAAGGATGCCGTTGTTGACCAGCAACTGGGGATCGCGCGGGGTGCGTTGCATCGCGGCGCGCGTGACGTCATATGCTTCTCCGAAGCGTTTCTCCGAGGTCAGGAATTGGAGCAACGCGTTGCGGGGCGCGGGATCGACAGGATTCGCCTGCATGGCGCGCTTCCAGGCGACGATGGCCTGGTCGGGCTGGCCGGCATCGAGTTCCTTGCGGGCGAGGCGCATCTGCAGGGTCGTGTCGTAGGAAGCGAGCGCGGCGGCGCGTTGAAGGTCGGCAAGATTGTCGCCGTGGAGGGCGAAATAGTAGCGCACCTGGTCCACGGTGCCCCAGGCCAGCAGCGCAACCGCGGTCGCGACGCGCAGAGATCGCGCTCCGGAAGAGGAGCCGACCAGCCAGCGCAAGCTGGCCAGCAGGCCGTTGCCCGCGTCGGTGGCGGCGTCGGAGATGCGGGCCTGCGAATTCAGGAGCAGGCTGGCGATACGCCCGTCGCGGAGCTTCCAGATGGCGCCGTCGAGAATAAAATGGTGCAGGTTCACGAGCGCGGTGAAGATGAGGAAGCTGCGCGTGAAATCGAAATGGAAAACGTGGCTGGTGATCCAGGGTCCGGGGACAAACAGAGCGATGCCACCAGCGACCAGCACGGCGAAATAGGCGAGCGGCCGCCACCTCTGATGGCCTTCGGCGTTCGCCTCACGGCGCGCGTAGTAGCTGGTGATCCAAAGATATTGGGCGGAATGCATCACCGCCAGCACGCCCGTGCTGTACCGGCTCTGCGGCACGTGGAAGCCATCCCCAAGAGAAAGCACTGTAGGAAGAAGGAACCACAGGAACTGGGTGCTGAAAAGTGTCAGCGACGGAACCATGGCGCGCCATCCGGCCTGGCCGATGAGGCGCGAGAGCCCATACGCGCTGCAAGCCACGAACGCGATGGCGAGAACGATCAGCAACTGCGAACTGACCACGCCGGGAAAGTTCAGCGATAGAAAGAGGGGGTCGGTCGACGGGCCGGTGTGAAAATTTACGAACAGAATGGCGTACGAAAGCAGGAATGCCGCGTAGAGCGCGCGCCGTTCGGGATTGGTGGGTTGAGCGACGGCGCGGCGGGCAAACATCATAAGGATCCCATAGTTCTGACCGCTGTAGTGCCAGGGGCTCCAGGTTACATACAGCGTAAAAAGAAGAGGCAGAGCGCGAAACCAGAAGTGCGAGACCACCGCGGTGACCAGCAGCAACAGCGTGATATGCACGGTGAAGACGCGGTATTTGTGGAAGTCTTCCGAACGATGGTATGCGCGGTAGACCGTCGCCATGTAATGCGGGTAATTCAGGAAGAGAGCGAGCCCGTAAAAAGCAATCGACCACTGCAGCGTGTTCGACGCGACGGAGAAGTAGGCCAGCAGCAACAACGGGGCGGACCAGGCGCCGCAGCCCACGATCATGTCGAGCCAGGAGTTGTATACCCATAACGGGCGAACATCGACGACTGGCTTTGGGATGGATTTTGCCATTGTTTGAATGCGGGTCCGAAGAGGGGCCACCCACCTGCGCGGATTATAGGTAGGGACGCGACGGCTCTCATGTGCCCAAAGTAACCAGGCAGGCTGGAGGTCGAGCTGTCAGCGGCCGCGCGGATCAGAGAGTTCTTCAGAAAACTGAATGAAGGGTGCATCCGCCCGGAAGCGCTTTTCACGCCAGCCAGGCGGCGCTGGGACACAGTTCTTTTACAATGCTCGTGTGAAGACCTGGGATGTGATCGTCATTGGCGCGGGCATTATTGGCCTAAGCCTGGCGCGCGAACTGCGCAAACGGGGCGCCTCGGCCCTGGTGGTGGAACGCGGAGAGCCCGGGCGCCAGGCATCCCACGCGGCGGGCGGAATGCTGGCGAATTGTGGAGATGAAATTCCATCTGTTCTGCAACCGTTAGCCAACGCGAGCGCCGACATGTATTCGGAATTCGTGCACGAACTCGAGGACGAATCGGGCGTGCATGTGGACCTTCGCTCGCACGGAACCTTGCTGTTTGCCGCGCCCGCGCATTCCGTCCCGGAGATGTCTGCATCAAGTCCAGTGAATGTGCAGGAGTTGGAACCTGCCTTGGCTGTGGAAGAGCGTACCGCAATTCTGTTGAAAGAGCGTAGTGTCTGTCCGCGGGCGTTGACCGAGGCTACCCTGAAAGCGGCAAAGCACCGGGGCGTGGATGTGTCTTCCGGGACAAAGGTGCTTTCCGTGGAGGTGTCGGCCGGACGCGCAAGCGGCGTGACTACGGATAAGACTTTCTATCCGGCTGCAAAGGTCGTGAACTGCGCGGGTGCCTGGTCAGGGCAGATTGCTCCACTCGCCATGCCTACGCGTCCTATCAAAGGGCAGATGGTTTGTTTCGCGATGCCGTCCCGCGAATTGCTGAAGCACGTGGTGCGCGCACCGGAGATCTACCTGATCCCACGCAGTGACGGTCGGCTGTTGGCTGGGGCGACCGTGGAAGACGTCGGCTTCGACAAGCGCACCGTACCGGAGACGATTCAGGAATTGCGTCGCGCGGCGCTCGCCCTGCTGCCTGCTCTCGAAAACGCGCGGGTGCTGGAAGACTGGGCGGGCTTGCGGCCGGGCACACCCGATAACCTTCCGATCCTGGGGGCGACGCCGATTCCCGGGTACTTTGTGGCGACCGGGCATTTTCGCGATGGAATTCTGCTTGCGCCCGCGACCGCCCGGGTTATGGCGCTGCTGATCGAGGGGCGCACTCCGGAGTGTGACTTGAGGCCGTTCTCGGTGGAGAGGTTTGGAGAGCAGAGTTTCAAGGTTTCAAAGTTTCAAGATTACAAGGTTTCATGATGAGAGATGGCATCCCCGGGGAGAGTCGATCAAACAGCGGTGACATGTTTGTCCGAAAGGTCTGATGCACTTCTCCGCGAAGGCTTTCCCGTGAGGCGTCCCTACCACTGCAACTTTACGAACTGGGATGCGGGCGGCTGCAGGATGGCAAACTGCGGAAGCTCGCCGCGGACCATAGCGACTTCGTCGCAGTTATTCTGGCGCGGACAGCGGTGGCAATCTTTGTAGAGCTTGTCGGGAATCTCCTCGCGCGCAGCTACCGTGAATCCCATGCGCGCGAAGAAGTCGGGAATGCGCGTGAACAGGCACACGCAGGTAACTTCCTGCCGCGAAGCCTGCTCCAGCAATGCGTCGATCAACTGGCGTCCTGCACCGTTGCCCTTGGATTGGGGAAGAACGGCGATCGAACGTACCTCGGCAAGGTGTGGCCCATAGAGATGCAGCGCGCCGCAGCCGATGATGCGACCGGCATCTTCGGTCACGACGAAGTCGCGGATATTTTCGCAGATCTCGGGGAGCGTACGCGGCAGCAGGGTGCCATCGCCGGAGTAGCTGGCGATCAGATCGTGGATCTGCGTGGCATCGCGCAGCAGAGCTTCACGCGTGTGCATGAACTTCACCTCGCAAATGGGCAATGCGCTGTTCCGCACGTTGAATCGCCTGCCGGACCTGGGCCGGCGCCGTTCCACCCTCGACATCATGAATGGCGAGTACGGCGTCGAGCGTGAGAGCCTTGTAGACGTCCTTGTCAAAAGCCGGATGGATTTGTTGGAGCTGCTCGAGCGACAGATCCTGCAGTTCGCATCCGCGTTCGATACATAGTTGCACCGCTTTGCCAACAGCTTCGTGGGCCAGGCGCGAGGGAACACCGCGTTCGACGAGGTAGGTGGCGGCTGCCCACGCGTTCATGAATCCGGATTGCGCTGCTTGCTGCATGCGTGTGAAATCGAATTGCACCTCTTTCATCCAGCCGGTCGCGAGCGGCAACGTGGAAAGCACGGTGCGGGTCGCGTCGAATAAAGGCTCTTGCGTTTCCTGCATGTCTTTGTTGTAGGCGAGCGGCAGGCCCTTGACTGTCATCAGGAGCGTGGTCGCTGCGCCCACAACGCGCCCCGCTTTGCCGCGCACCAACTCCAACAGGTCTGCGTTCTTCTTCTGCGGCATGGCACTGCTGCCGGTAGAGTAGATTTCAGGCAGCGAGATGAAACCGTATTCCTGGGTTGAGAACAGGATCATCTCCTCGGCCCAGCGGCTCAGATGCAGTGCGAGCACCGACAGCGTCTGCACGAATTCGAGAACGAAATCGCGGTCGCTGGTGGCATCGAGGCTATTCGCAGTGGGCACATCGAAGCCGAGGTCGGCGGCCATGGCTCCGCGATCGAGAGCGATGGTAGCGCCGGCTACTGCACCGGATCCCAGAGGACAAACGTTCAGGCGCACGCGGCAATCGGTCAGACGCTCCGAGTCGCGGAGAAACATCTCCACGTACGCGAGAAGCCAATGCGCAACCAGGACAGGCTCGGCGCGCTGCGTGTGGGTGTAGGCGGGCATGGCGGCGCGATCTGCTTTCTCGGCATGCGACAGAAAGGCCTGCAGCCAGTCGGCGAGCAGCGCCTGCAACTGATCGATGCTGGCGCGAACGTAGATCCGCAAGTCGGTGGCAATCTGCTCGTTGCGGCTGCGCCCGCTGTGGAGCTTGTAGCCGGTGTCTCCGATCAGCGCAACCAATTGCTTCTCGACAAAATGATGCACATCTTCCGCTTCGTCGTCGGCCAGGAAGGCAGGTTCGGCCTGAGCCTTCTCGCCGATCTTCTCCAGGCCGCGAACGATCTCAGCCAACTCTTCCGAAGAGAGCACCCCCGCGTGCTCGAGGGCGCGCGCGTGGGCGCGGCTCGCCTCAAGCTCGTAGGGCAGCAGGCACTGATCGAACGGGAACGAACGCTGCCAGCGGTCAAATGCGGGATCGAGTGGCTGCCGGAAGCGGCCCGACCACATCTTCACTTCGCCACCTCCTGGTGCAGCGCGGCGCGCGAACGCGAAGGCAGACCCAGGATGCGGATGAATCCGGCCGCGTCTTTCTGGTCGTAGCTGTCGCCCATCGTGAACGAAGACAGGTCGGTGCGATAGAGCGAGTAATCCGACTTGCGGCTCGCGACGGCGATATTCCCTTTGTAGAGGGACAGCGCGACCTTGCCGGTCACGTTTTTCTGCGTGCTTGCGACGAAGGCATCGAGCGCTTCGCGCAGGGGCGTAAACCAGAGACCGAAGTAGACGAGTTCCGCATATTTGAGTCCGACGTGCTGCTTGTAATGCATCAGGTCGCGATCAAGGCACAACGCTTCGAGTTCGCGGTGCGCGGTGAGCAGCAAAGTGCCGCCGGGTGTCTCATAACAGCCGCGCGATTTGATTCCGACGAAGCGATTCTCGACGAGGTCGATGCGCCCGATGGCATTGCGCCCGCCGATTTCATTAAGCAATTCGACCAGCGACACAGGATCCATCGGCAGGCCATTCACAGAAAACGGAACACCTTCTTCAAAGCCGATTTCGACCTGCTCTTCGCGGTCAGGGGCTTCTTGCGGCGACTTTGTTAGTTGCCACGTGGATGGAAAGGGCGCATTGCCCGCATCTTCCAGTTCGCCGCCCTCGTGGCTGATGTGCCAGAGGTTGCGATCGCGGCTATGGATTTTCTGGCGGCTGGCTTCCACCGGGATGCCGCGCTTCTCGGCGTAATCGAGACAATCTTCGCGCGACTTCAGATCCCACTCCCGCCAGGGCGCGATGACGTTCAGTTCGGGCGCGATGGCCTGGTAGGCAAGTTCAAAGCGGACCTGATCGTTGCCCTTGCCGGTGCAGCCATGCGCGACCGCGTCAGCGCCCTCGCGCAGGGCAACTTCCACCTGGTGCTTGGCGATCACGGGCCGGGCGAGCGAAGTTCCGAGCAGATACTTGTGCTCGTAGACCGCGCCTGCCTTGAGCGCCGGAAATACGTAACCGGTGAGAAATTCCTCGCGCAGGTCTTCGACGATCACCTTGCTGGCGCCGGTGTTATAGGCCTTTTGCACGACCGCTTCGATGTCATCTCCCTGGCCGACATCGCCGACCATGGCAATCACGTCGTAGTCGTAATTCTCTTTCAGCCACGGAATGATGATGGAGGTATCGAGTCCACCGGAATAGGCGAGAACGACTTTCTTAGACATGAGCACTCCTGACCGGGAACCGGCTCGCACCGCCCCAGAGCAATAACATGAGAATGGCTTTCTGCACGTGCAGGCGGCCTTCCGCCTGATCGAAGACGACGGATTGCGGCGAGTCCATCACGTCATCCGTGGCTTCCTGCCCGCGATGCGCGGGAAGGCAATGCATGAAGACGGCATGGGGAGCGGCTTTCGCCATCAGCTTCTCGTTCACCTGGTAAGGCTGGAAAATCGGGATGCGCGCATCCGCTTCGTTTTCCTGACCCATGCTGGCCCACGCATCGGTGTAGACGGCATCGGCTCCCGAGACTGCTTCACGCGGATCGGTCATTGCCTCGACGGTCGCGCCGGTTTCCTGCGCGATTTCCTGGGCCGCCGCAAAAATTTCCGCGTTCGGCTGGTAGCCGGGCGGCGTTGCAACCCGCACATGCGAACCCAGCATCGCTCCCGTCAGCAGCAGCGAGTGGGCAACGTTATTGCCATCTCCTACGTAGGCGAGAGTCACGTTTTTTAAATTGCCGAACCTTTCCTGCAAGACGGAGTAGTCGGCAAGCGCCTGGCAGGGATGCTCGAGATCGCTGAGCGCGTTGATGACCGGGATAGAGGCGTGCGCTGCCATGTCCTCGACCGTGGAGTGCGCGAAGGTACGCAGCACGATGACGTCAACCCAGCGCTCGACGTTGTGGGCGATATCGGCCAGACTCTCGCGCGCATCGATGCGGCCGCCGGTCTGATCCATGAAGAACGCCGTGCCGCCCAGGCTGGCCATGCCTGCTTCGAACGTCAGGCGGGTCCGGAGAGAGGGCTTCTCGAAGAACATCACCAGCTGCTTGCCGTCGAGGGTGCGACGGAAATCGGAGGGGCGCGCCTTGACCACGGCCGCGAGATCGAGCACGGAGCGCACTTCGGCGGGGCTCAGGTCGCGGGTCGAGACCAGGTCCCGCAGGGTCGGCTTGCTCACGCCCGGTACTGGCCCGACGGAAATTCTTTCAACTGCCTGACTTCTCATCCCTTGGCTCCTTTACTCATTTCTGAAATTCAATTTCCGTAAGCGTCTTGTCGTTCCGCACTAAGTGAGGGAGCATCGCAGCCCAGATTCCTCGTCGCTGCGCTCCTCGGAATGACAATCCGCGGGAGGTTCGCGTGCCCGAACTTGCGTGGGGGACGCTTGTGGCTTTGTCTTAAATTGTGACCCCACGTCTCAACTGTGTTAAGAAGTGTCCCCACGTCTCGACTTACGACGCCCGCACTTCTGTCCCCATTTGCAGCTTCGCAAAATAAAATTGCGGCAAAACGTCCGCCTCAGCCGCCGGCAGAATTCGTACCCGCCCCACCCCTTTACTGAGCGCATGACGACAAGCTTCAAGTTTCGGCAACATGCCACCTTGCACGACCGAGGTTTCGACCAGCGTCGCGATCTGGTTCAGATCAAGCCAGCGGATCACGGCACCGTCCGCGTCCTTCACTCCTGCGACGTCGGTCAGGAAAATCAACGCGCTGGCCTGGCAAGCCACCGCGCATGCCGCCGCCATCTGATCAGCGTTCACGTTGTAATACTCGCCGACCGCGCCCACGGCCAGGCTTGAGATGACCGGAATGCCGCCTTGTCCCCAGATGGCCTGAATCCAGCGCGGCTCGACGGCGCAAATTTCTCCCACGTATCCGAGGTCGCAACCGTTGTTTTCTTTCTTGCGCGCGCGCACCGTGCCGCCATCGCCGCCACAGAGGCCGATGGCCGGCTTGCCCGCGGCTCCGATAGCGGACACCAGTCGCTTGTTCACCATGCCAGCGAGCACCATCAGGGCCATGTCGCGCGTTTCGGCGTCCGTGACACGCAGGCCGTTGATGAATTCGCTTTTCTTGCCGAGTCGCTCCATTGTGCGAGTGAGTTCCACGCCGCCGCCGTGGATGACCGCGACCTGGTGCCCGTCGCCCGCCAACTCGACCATGGCATGGGCGCACTTGCGCAGGACTGCCGGGTTGTCGAGCGCGGCTCCACCGATTTTCACGACCACCCTCACTGCAATCCCTCCGCTTCGTTCCAGCCGTACATCACGTTCATGTTCTGCACGGCTTGTCCGGCTGCTCCTTTGAGCAGGTTGTCAATACAGGAGACGATCACCAGGCGTCGTCCGTCATCCGCCAGGCAGAAACCGATATCGCAGAAATTCGAGTGCAACGAGTATTGAATTTCCGGCAGCCGTGGCGGCGAGAAGACGCGTACCCACCGGCGGTTCGCGAAGAACTTGCGGTAGCAGCTCTCGATTTCGGCCGCGGTCATCGTGTGCGACAGGTGGACGTAGATGGTCGACAGAATTCCGCGCGGGATGGGCAGCAGGTGTGGAGTGAAAATCAACTCTTCCGGCGCCAGGCCCAACTGCTCCAGCATCTCGCCCAGGTGCCGGTGCTTGAAGACGCCGTAGGCGGACAGATTGTCGGCAACCGAGACGAAATGCGTGCGGGGCGTCGCATCCTTCCCTGCTCCAGACACACCCGACTTGGAATCCGAGATGATGCCCCGGCTGCGATCGACCAGATCTGCCCGCACGAGCGGCGCGAGAGCGAGGATCACGGAGGTTGCGTAGCATCCCGGATTGGCGATGATCGGCGCCGTTGCGATGTCGGCGTCGTGCAACTCTGGCAGACCATAGACCGCCTGGTCCATTACTTCGTCAGCCAGTTGAGCATCGTGATCTTCGAATCCGTACACGGCGCGATGCTCTTCGGCTCGCAATCTCCAGGCGCCGCTCAGGTCGATGACCCGGATTCCGGCCCGCACGATTTCGGGCACCAGGCTGCGCGATAGGTCGTGCGGCGTGGCCAGGAACAGCAGGTCAACCCCGGCCTGCTTCAGTTTCTCGATGGAGAACGGCTCGAGCGGATAGCCTCCGTTGCCGCTCAAGGCGGGAAAAGCATCGGCCAAATCCTGACCGCTAGATCCGGTTTCGCGTTTCATCAGCAGCGGCTTCTGGAGGGCGGGATGACGCAGCAGGATCCGCGTCAACTCAAAACCGGCATAGCCGGTCGCACCCAGCACCGCAGATTTCAACTTCGCCGCCATCAGGCCAACATCCCTTCAATCCGCCGCGCCAACTGGTGCGCGGTTTTGTTGTCTTGGGAGATCACGAGAATCGTGTCGTCCCCACCGAGGGTCCCCACCACCTCGGGCCAGTCCTCCGCATCCATTGCCGCCGCCACGGGCTGAGCACTACCCACACTCGTTTTCAGGACCAGAAGATTCTGCGCAAGCCTTACTTCCAGCACGAATTCGCGCACCAGCCTTGAAACGGAAGGCAGCACCGGTTCGCCCGGGGAGATTCCGCTTCCGGCAACGTAACCGTCGTAGGTCTTCACCAATCCCAGCTCGCGCATATCCCGCGACAGCGTGGCCTGGCCCACATCGAAGCCCCGCTTGGCAAGCACACCCTGCAATTCCTCCTGGCTTTCGATGGGTCCCCGGTGGAGGAGTTCGAGAATCGTTTTTTGTCTGGCGGCTTTGCTCATGATGAATATTTATTCATTACTATGAATAATCATGCAGGAACATCTTCTTTGCTGTCAACTAGATATTTCGTAATCAGGCTGGTTCCGAACCGCTGGTCATCTTCTCTTGGCTGTATTCATGCGAAGGTGGGGGAAACCGCCATAACGATTCCTGATTACTCCCATAAATAGTTTCGATTTCCGCGTGTCGCACCCAAGCGGTTAGATTGAGCGTGCGTCCGATCTTCTCCCCCTGGAGTCAACGTACTGATGCCAAGTCGGCTGGTTCTCGGGTTCATCCTTGCTTTCATCCTCCTTGGTCCCACCCTGTTTGCGCAGAGTCCGCCGGCCGCCGCGTCGTCTGACAGCGCACGTCTAACGAAGCTCGAGCAAGCAGCTGCGGATGCGAAGAGTTCCGCGGACAATGCCTGGATGCTTACCAGTTCGGCGCTGGTGCTGATGATGACAGGACCGGGTCTTGCCCTGTTTTATGGCGGGCTGGTGCGGAAGAAAAATGTGCTGGCCACGATGGTGCAAAGCTTCGCCATGATGGCTGTCATCACGATGCTCTGGGCGATGGTCAGCTACAGTCTCGCGTTCGGACCGGGGAACAGCTTTATCGGCGGGCTCCACCATTTATTTCTGCGCGGAGTGGGGGCGCAGCCCGATGCCGATTACGCTGCGACCATACCGCTGCAGACCTTCATGGTCTACCAGCTGATGTTCGCCATCATCACGCCGGCCCTGATTACGGGCGCCTTCGCGGAACGAATGAAGTTCAGTGCCATGCTGCTGTTTATGGTGCTGTGGTCCCTGATTGTCTACAGTCCGATGGCGCACATGGTGTGGGGCAAGGGTGGGCTGTTGAATGCTTCGCTGGGCGGAAAATTTCCTTGCCTCGATTTCGCGGGTGGGACGGTGGTGCACGTGACTTCTGGCGTCTCGGCGCTGGTGTGCGCGCTGTATCTCGGAAAGCGCGTGGGTTATCCGAAGGAATCGATGACGCCGCACAGTGTGGTACTGAGTTTTGTGGGCGCGTGTTTGCTGTGGGTGGGCTGGTTTGGATTTAACGCGGGCAGCGCGCTGGCCGCGGGAAGCCTCGCGACGAGTGCGTTCGTGGCCACCCATTTCGGGGCCGCCGCCGCCGTGATCGGCTGGAGCTGTGCGGAGTGGATCCGCAACGGCAAGCCCAGCGCTCTGGGAGCGATCTCGGGCGCGGTCGCAGGACTGGTTGCGATCACGCCGGCGGCTGGATTTGTGGGCCCGATGCCGGCGATTGTGATCGGCCTGGTTGCGGGCGCATTCTGCTTCTTCATGGTCGCGACTGTGAAGGCGCGATTTGGTTACGACGACAGCCTGGACGCGTTCGGCGTGCATGGAGCGGGCGGCACGCTGGGCGCTCTGCTGACGGGCGTGTTTGCGGTTTCCGCGGTGAATCCGATCTTCAAGGACGCGCAGGGCAACGTCTTACCTTCCGGACTGATCGATGGAAATGCTCATCAAGTGCTGAACCAAATCGTAGGCATCGTGATTGCGTGGATTCTGGCCATCGTGGGAACGCTGATCATTCTGAAGATCGTGGACCTCACGGTAGGGTTGCGAGTGTCAGAGGAGGAAGAGGTGCAGGGTCTCGATCTCACGCAGCACGGAGAAGAAGGGTATTCTTGGGAGGTGACCGCGTGAGCGGAGAATCTCAGCGCGCCAATCGTTGCTCTGCTGCTTCCAGCCACGGAGCTTTTGCTCATGACTAAAATTGAAGCGATCATTCAAACTTCCAAGCTGGAAGCGGTCAAAGATGCGCTCCACGAGATCGGGGTCGAGGGCATGACGGTCCTGGAAGTGCGCGGCCACGGACGCCAGAAAGGCCACACGGAGTTTTATCGCGGGCGCGAATATACGGTGGACCTGATTCCGAAGATCAAATTGGAGACCGTGCTCCCGGAAACCATGGTGGAGAAGGCGGTGCAAGCCATCGTGACGGCGGCGCGGACTGGCAAGATCGGGGATGGCAAGATTTTCCTCTCCAAAGTGGATGAGGCGATCCGGATTCGAAACGACGAACGGGGCGAAGGCGCTCTCTAGATTGAACGGCGAACAGCCACTCGCGGAAGCGGACTTTCCGGTCCGCAATGTGCCGGTCAGGCGGTCAACGTCCATGGGGTCGAGTATGTCGACAGCCTCACTGAGCAGCGAACTGCGGGATCTCTACACCGAAGAATCAGCCCGAATCCAGCAGGAATTTTTTGCTACCGGTGACGGGCGCGCGGCTGTAGAGCATCGCACTCGCCTGGTCGAAGCCATCCTGGCGCGACTCTGGCAGGAAATTATTTCTCCGGAAGAGAGTGGGCCGTCGGGATTCGCGTTGGTCGCGCTGGGCGGATTCGGGCGCGGCTGGCTGTTTCCGCACTCCGACGTCGACATTCTTTTTTTGCACGCCACCAGCGACATGGAGCCTGCCTACAAGGATTCCATCCGCCGCTTTTCGCAGGAGCTTTGGGACCTGCGCATGAAGGTGAGCCCCGCGACCCGGACGCTGGGCGAGTGTGATCGCTTCGATGCAGGCAATGTCGAATTCACGATTTCCCTGCTCGACTCGCGCTACTTGCTGGGTGATCGGCAGCTTTTCAATCGCCTCCATGACAAGGTGATTCCCAAGCTGGTCATGCGCGAGGCGCAGTCGCTGGTGCAGAGTCTGGCCGAGGTCACGCGCTCGCGCCATGCGAAGTACGGCAACACCGTCTTTCATCTGGAACCCAACGTGAAAGATGGACCTGGAGGTCTGCGAGACTACAACGTGGCGTGCTGGCTGGGGCTGATTTCCGCCATGGACAAACTGCGGGATTGGCCGGAGACGCGAACGCTCCTGCCCATCTCGACCCGCAAGCAGTTTGATGCGGCGCTGGACTTCCTGATGTCGGTGCGCTGTTTCCTGCACTTGCGCCAGGGCCGCGACGATAATCTTCTGCTGTGGGAATCGCAGGATGAAGCGGCCACGCGAAAAATCGGGACGCCCGACGCCGACCTCACGAATGCGGCCGGGTGGATGCGCACCTATTTCGGACATGCGCGCTCGGTCCACCGCGTGGGCGAGCAATTGCTCGAAGAGATTCCGGCGGCGTGGTCATCGCTGTATCGCCAATTTCAGCAATGGCGCTCGCGCCTGTCGAATGCGGACTTCTCGGTCGTGGATGGCCTGATTTACCTGCAGCAGCCGAATGCGCTTCATGATCCCGAGATGCTGCTGCGTACCTTTCATTTCATGGCCACGCACGGTCTGCGCCTGAGCACCACCACGGAATATCGGATCGAGCAGGTGCTGCCTTCGCTGGCCGCGACCCCACCACGGGGCGCGGAACTGTGGCTGTATCTCGGGGAGATTCTCACGCAGCCCTATGCCGCGGACGCTCTGCGCGCCATGCACGCGCTCAAGTTGCTTACGCTGCTCCTGCCCGAACTCAAGGCGATCGATGCCCTGGTGGTCCGTGACTTCTACCACCGCTTTACGGTGGATGAACACTCGTTCGTGGCGATTGAAAGCCTGCATCGCCTGCGGCAGTCGGAGGCGGAGTGGGACCAGCGTTACGCCGAGCTATTCGACGAACTGGAACGGCCCGAACTGCTCTACCTTGCGCTGCTGCTGCATGACATCGGCAAGGGGACGCCCAACGTCAACCATGTCGATGCCAGCATGCGGATCGCCGAGAGCTGCATGGATCGCCTCGACCTCGATCCCTCCGAGCGCGAGACTGTGCTGTTTCTGATTGGCAATCACCTGGAGATTTCCGCCACCCTGCGTCGCGACATCTTCGATCCCGAAACGGTGCGCGTCTTCGCGGAAAAAATGGAGACGCCCGAACGGCTCAAGATGCTGACGCTGCTTACTTACGCCGACATCAAGGCCGTCAACCCGGATGCGTTAACTCCATGGAAAGCCGAGAATGTATTCCAGTTGTACATCGCGGCGTTTAATTACCTGAATCACAATGTGGACGAGCGGCTGCGCGCGGATACGGAGGATGATCATCTCGCGCAGATTCGCAGTCTGGTGCCGACCGCCGGGAAGAAGCTCAAAGGCTTTCTCGAAGGATTACCCAAGCGATACCTGACCACCTACTCCGCTACCGATGTACTCGCCCATGTGGAGATGGCGGGCAGGCTGGGCAAGGACTCGGTGCAATTGCAGTTGGAGCGCGGCCGGCACTGGTTTGAATTGACATTGGTCACGAATGATCGCCCGTTCCTGTTTGCGAGGGTGGCCGGCGTCCTGGCGGCGTGGGGCATGAACATCGTGAAGGCCAATGCCTTCTCGAACCAGGCCGGCATCGTGGTGGACACGTTTTACTTCACCGACCGCTTCCGCACGCTCGAACTGAACATGCAGGAATGGGAGCGCTTCAAGCGCAGCGTCATCGGTGTGCTGTTGGGTGAGATCGACCTCGATCGCATGCTGCGCGACCGCCTCCGCGCGGAAAAGCCGGGCACTACCAAGGTGAAAGTGGATACGAAGGTCGAGTTTGACAACGAGTGCTCCTCGCGCAGCACGTTGGTGCAGGTCATCGCACAGGATCGCCCGGGCTTGCTGCACAGCATCGGGTCCAGCCTCGCACACCAAAAATGCAATATCGAGATCGCGCTGATCGATACCGAAGGACAGATGGCGATCGACGTCTTCTATCTCACCTCCAGCGGACAGAAGCTCACACCCGAGCATCAGCAGCGAGTGAAAAGTGCGTTGCTGGAAGCGTTGCAGACGGATTAGCGAGAAGCATGGAGTGGAACGGCGGGCGTCCTCGCCCGTCCCTCAAAAGCTAAAGCAGAGATTCAGCGGGTGGTTCGACGCGTGGGAGTGGTGTTCGCACGCTGATTTTTCCAGACGGCCCCGCTGAAGATCCAGAACCCTGCACCGGTTCCCGCAAGAAACGTTCCAGCGATCACAACATACGCCAGCGACTTGAACGGAGCCAAGCGGACATCCGCAAGATCCCAGTGAGTGAAGGTCCAGACGAACTGGCCGTAAAACCATACGGCCATCAGCACCGTGAGTAGCAGAGCCCCGACTGCAAGAGTGCCGATTCCCATGCTGTAAAGCAGCACATAACTCCAGTGGTCGATCGCCCCGGAGCTGGGTTGTTGTGAGGGCTCCCGAAACGCGGACGACTGCGTGCCAGCGGCGACTGGGCGAACACCTTGCTGCGGGAGACGCGTGCGGTGGAGTGTGGGCACATCAGTAGCCTAAGCCGCCGCGTGGGTTTCAGACAGGCTTCGGAAGGACATGTACTCTTAGAGCTAGTCGGCGCTCTCAGCGGTTGGGAAAGCGCTGCCCAGTCTGGTGCGCGCCTGCCAGCGCAGGAATGCCATGTAGAGCACCACCGCCAGATTTACCGTGAGGATCGCGAGGCGGATCCAGTCTGGCTTGCGGGCCAACTCGACAATTTCGAACGGAAGGTAAATCGCTCCAGAGATCAGAGCTAGCCATTCCGCCCAGGCCCTTTCCCTCCACAAACCATAGGCTTCCCCGAAGCGCAGGCTGGAATAGGTCAGGGCACCAATGGCCACGGCCCAAAGCTTGGCATCGGTGACCTGATCGGCAAGATTCAGGAAGACCTGTGCATAGTGCGTCTCCGGGCTGATATGGAGCCACTCGAGAAAGCTCTCGGCCACGTCCCAGGCATCGCGGTGGACCAGCGATAGCACGCCGAAGCCGGCCAGGAGGACGATGACTCCCTTCAGAAACTCGACGAAAGCGACTGCCCGCAAAGCTTTCAGCTGGCGGCAGTGAGTATCGTGTGGATGTGGCGCGGAGTGCAGAGTTCCCCCAAGTCCTTCTTCAGATGATACCTGTGTCGGCGAAGAGCGGCAAGAAGTCACGCGGGCAGCTACGCAATTCACAGTATGTTCACTTGCTGGGGAGCGTAGAAGGTCGCAAGATCCGGACTTACTATGCCCGATTCTGGAAGTTGACAAGTACGCTACTTTGGCGTACTGTGTACGCTGATATGGCGTACAAGGCACTGACCGTCGAAGAGCTTCTGCAGCTGATGAAGAAGATTCAGGGAGAAAAGACCAACACCGAGTTTGCCGCGGAAATCGGCATCTCGAAACAGTACCTGACGGACATCTACAATGGCCGCAAGGTACCGAGCGACACGGTTTCGGCGGCGCTGGGCTACGAGCCCCACGTCGAAACACGCTATCTCCCGTCAGCGACCGCCGCCAACCAGGAGACACCCCGTGCTGCCAGTTTCCCAAAACTCAAAGCAACGCGTTCTCGTAAACGTGATTCTCGATAAATCGGGCTCCATGGCGAGCAAGCTGAAAGATGTGATCGAGGGCTTCAACGCCTATCTGGACGGACTCGCCCAGGAGGACAAAGTCGAATACCTGTTTTCGCTCACCCTGTTCGATACCCAGGTGGCTTACCGCGATGTCGCCATCCCCCTGGCCCAGGTTCGCAAGCTCGACAAGAAGTCGTACCAGCCCGGCGGCAACACCGCCTTGAACGATGCGATTGGAATCACCGTGCGCAAGATCGACGCGGACCATCCGCAAGTGGACAAGGTCGTCACCGTGATCATGACCGACGGCGAAGAAAACTCCTCGCGCGAGTGGACGCACGACGCGGTGAAGGCGCTGATCGATGACAAGGAAAAAGATGGCAACTGGACGTTCGTGTTCCTGGGAGCGGCGCCCGATGCCTGGGACCAGGGCCGCGCGTATGGGATACGCGCTGCCAATGTGGCGCAATATAATCCCGGCCAGTATCGCGACGTATTCGCGCTCACAGCGGAGGGAACAAACCAGGTAGCCAGCAGCCCGGCGCGTAAGTCTGCAAACATGTTTGCTTCGATGTCGAAGGCGATCCTGGAGAAGGCAGGACTGCGGCAGTCATCGGACAAGAGTTAAGCAATCAAGGTCGTACGAGTGGGAGGGCTTCAGGCTGCGGTTGCATCCCATGTCCGCAGAGAACGGGATTGTGCGCGAGGGCGAGACGCCCTCGTGACAGCCGGCGGGACGCCGGCGCTACGATCAAACATGCTTCAGGTTTTCTCGGGCGAGCTCACATGACTTCACTGTCCGGGCCTCAGAATCAATTGCTCTGCCGGTGACATGACACGGGCGCGAATCAATAGCGTGCTGATCAGGGATGTCAGACCCGAGGCGGCAAAAATCATCGCCAGGAGCACGAACTGGTAGATGGCCGCATAAATTGGGCGCGCACCCGAGAGCAGCATGCCGGCCATCAGCCCGGGGATCCAGACGATGCCCAGCGACCGCAGCGAATCAATGGCGGGAATCAGACTGGCTTCAAATGAGACTTGCACGTAAGGGGACACGCTGCTTTTGCCGTCTGCGCCCAGAGCAAGCGCGGTCTCGATTTCGCCCACGTGCGCGAGGACGTCGGAGCGAAAGCGGTTCAGGGCGAGGCCGTTGGTGTTCATGGCATTCGCTATCAGCATGCTCCCCACCGGAACCAACGCCGTAATGGGCGTATCGATCACGCCTAGCGCGGTCATCAATGCAATCACCGATCCGGCGCCGCAGGCAATCGACCACGTGGATACCTGAAATGCGCCCGGCATTCCCTTAGCGCGCCGCGCCGAGGTCGCTCCGGCGGCGATGATCATCGCCATCAGCAGAAATATGCTCGTCCAGCTTGGGCTTCGCAACAGAAGCAGGAGAATCGAACCGACCGCGACGATCTGCACCAGCCCGCGGGCCATGGCAATGGCGAGATCCTTTTCGAGATGAATGCCGCGCCGGGCGGCGGCCATCACCACCAGCAAGGCTGTCAGGGCAGCGACGCCCGCTTGCGCCAGTCCGAGCTGAAGCTGGCCGTGAAACAGGGTTCTAAGCATGCAGTGCCTCCTTCACGGGCCCGCTGCGAACGATCTGCCCGCCTTCTAAAACCAAAGCCCGCTCTGCCAGACGTGCGGCCTGCGCGACGTCGTGCGTTACAAGCACGCAGGGGATGCCATGCTCCTGCCCGATCTGACGGATGAGGGTCTCGACATCGCGCTTGGCGGTTTCGTCGAGTGCGGAGGTCGGCTCATCGAGCAGCAGGGCCTCCGGAGAGTTCGCCAGAGCGCGCGCAAAGGAGACGCGCTGCGCTTCGCCTCCGGACAAATTCGAGACATCGCGCGACTCGAATCCCGAGAGTCCGACCCCCGCCAGCAATTCTTCGATCTCAGCGGAGCTGAGGTTTTGTCCGCGCTGTTTCGGTCCAAATTGCAAGTTTTCAGCAACCTTCCCGGGAAACAGAAACGGCCGCTGGAGGACCATGCCAATGCGTCGTCGCAACTCCCGCGGCGGAATTTGCCGGTAGTCGATGCCGTCCACGTAGACCGTCCCGGTGGTTGGTTCATCCAGCCGGTTCAACAATCGCAGCAGCGACGACTTCCCGGACCCGCTCGGCCCTACGATGGCCAGGGTTTCGCCCTTGCGCACCTCGAAGGTCGCGCCGCTGACCAGGATTTTTCCGGGCACGCTGCGGCCCAGGTTTTCCACCCGCAATATGACCGAGTCGGCTTGGCCGGGTTCTGGCGCAGTCATGGCTCTCCTCGGAGTCAGGAAGGATTCGTTATGCGGAAGACGGCGAGGCGGCCGCTTGCCTGAGTGCCGGCGAGCCGTTGCCTTGAGACTAGCCCGCTAATCGCGCCCGCACACTGGCCCGTAGCTCGTTGACAATTTCAAAGGCCGCGCGACGCGCTTCTTCGTGCTTGGTCACGTCGAAGGAAATCGCTCCCACGCGGGCGTGTCCACCGCCACCCCAGCGCTCGCACACCTTGGCAAGATTGACGGTTGGCTCGCTCGGAGCCCATGGATTGGAGCCCACGGAAACCTTCACGCGGAAGCTGCTCTTACTTAAACCAACGCTGTAAATACTCTCCGGATGTAGATAATAAGGAATGAACTTGTTGTATCCTTCCAGCTCCTGGTCAGTGACATCAAAGAAGATGGTGCCGTCCATGCACTCGGTGCGTTCCTTGAGAATTCCGATCGACAACTGGTGGCGCTTGAGTAGCGGCGGCAGGAGGGGAGCGACGAAGGGGGCCTCCAGAATTTCCGCCAGCGATTTGGCGGCGAGCAGCGGAATGAGTTGCGGCACGAAGTTGGAGTCGGGCGCGGACTCGATCACCATGGTCAGCTTCATGGCAGGAGCCTGCATCTCGACGGCGGTCTTGGCATCCTCGTATAGAGCTCCATCGATGATGTCGGTCCAGCGCACCAGGTCGGCAACCGAAGCGGCTTTGAAACCGAAGCGCTGCTCCGCGACCATCGCGATAAAGCTCGTGCAAGACTTGAAGTCCGGATCGTAAAACTTGCGGTTGCCTTGATCTTGCTCGAAGTGCGCCGCGTCTTCCGGGGTGAGGAAGGCGCTCTCATGATGGTCGAACCACCAGGTAATTTTCGGCGAACTGGAATACTTGAAGTCGACGATCGCGTTCTCGTCGCCGTCGAACTGATTTTCATCGAAGAGCGCACCGGCGCGGTGCAGCAATCCAGTGAATTCGAATTGCACGTCGTTGCGGATGCGCTCGCGGTAAAAGCGTGAAAAAAGCGCCGCCGAGGATGCCCCGTCGAAACACTTATCGTGATAAAAGACCCGAACTCTCAAGCAATGTCCTTCCGGTTCGGTCGCTGAGGCTACCTACCCTGCGCCCGACTTCCCGCAAACGAAAAGCGTATAGGATTACGTTCCCCGCCGGTTCTGTCAAGCGGCAGAAATTCTGGCCTTGTTCGGCGCTGACAAACCGGCGCGGGCGCTCGTGATATTTTCACAAACCCGGTCTGTGATCCAAAAATCCAGACCCGGTCTAATTTCGCCTGGAGGACTATGTCGAAATCGCGCAGGAAATTTCTGGCAACTACATCGCTAGGGTTACTGGGCGCGGCAGTGGCTCGGAGCGCCTCGGCGCAGACGGTCAGCAACCTGCCTCCTGGCGAGCCGCCTGCATTCGGGACAGGGCCGGAGGTTGGCCCCGAGGTTTCGCCGGCTACTTTCACAGAGGCGGAGAAACTGGCGCGTGTGCAGTTAACCGAGGCGGAACGCACAATGGCCGCCCAGAGCTGGCGCCGGACCATGGCTTCCCTTTACGAGCGCCGCACTGGACCGCGCAAGGTCGCGCTGGAAGCTACGCTCGCACCTGCGACCCGTTGGGATCCGCTTCTGCCCGGATTGAAGTCGACGGCGCAGCAGGATCGCTTTATTCGCGGCCGAGTAGATCCTGGACCACTTCCGGCGCGCGACGAAGACATTGCCTTCGCCTCCGTGACACAGTTATCGCAATGGATCGAGCATCGCAAGCTCACTGCGGAGCTGCTGACGAATATCTATATCGACCGACTGCAACGGTTCGACCCCAAATTGCACTGCGTCATTACACTGACGCGCGATCTGGCACTGAAGCAAGCCAAACAAGCCGACGCGGAAATTGCCGCCGGACACTATCGTGGGCCATTGCACGGCATTCCCTGGGGAGGAAAAGACCTGCTCGATACGGCAGGCATTCCGACTACGTATGGCGCCGAGCCTTTTCGCGGTCGCGTGCCAACCGAAGACGCGGTGGTGGTGCAACGATTGCATCGAGCGGGGGCCGTTCTGGTCGCGAAGCTCAGTCTGGGCGCGCTTGCGCTCAACGACATCTGGTTCGGCGGACAGACCATGAATCCGTGGCTGCCAGATGAAGGCTCTGGCGGATCGAGCGCTGGTCCGGGCGCTGCGACTTCAGCAGGACTCGTCGGCTTCTCCGTCGGAAGCGAAACCGGCGGCAGCATTATAGGGCCGAGCATGCGCTGTGGAATCACCGGGCTGCGGCCAACCTACGGGCGCGTGCCGCGCACGGGCGCGATGACCCTGTGCTGGACGCTCGACAAACTCGGCCCCATGACACGCCACGTGGAAGACGCGATGCTGGTACTGCGCGCCATCTCCGGTGCGGACGCGGGCGATATCGCCAGCGTGCCGAGCCTGCTCGATTACGATGCCACGACTCCGATTCAAGGCCTGCGCGTGGGCTATTTTCCAAAGTGGCTCAACGAGAATCCTGCGACTTCGGTGGACCGCGATGCCATCGAGCACGTGAAGAAGCTGGGCATGGTTCCGGTGGAAGTACAGATTCCGGACTGGCCTTACCAATCGCTGAACGTGATCCTCTTTGCCGAAGGCGCTGCAGCTTTCGAAGAGCTGACCTTGAGCGGCGGAGTGAATCAGCTCCGGGCGCAGGTCCCGGACGCGTGGCCCAACATTTTCCGCGAAGCGCGCTTTCTCTCGGCGGTCGATTTTGTGCAGGCGGACCGTCTGCGCAGAAAAGTTGCCCTGGAAATGGAGAAACTCTTTGCGCAAGTCGATCTGCTGCTCGTGCCTTCCCTGCGCGACGAGATGCTTACCATCACCAACTTCACCGGGCATCCCTCGCTCACGTTGCGCGCTGGATTTATCGAGATAAAGAAGGCACGCAGCGATTGGGCTCCTGACCCGAAAAATCCCGTGCCGACGTTCGCGACCCCGCGCCGCGTTCCACACGGGGTCACGCTGATCGGCCGCCTGTTCGACGAGGGCACGATCGGCAGGGTGGGTCTCGCGCTGGAAAGTTCCTTCGGGGTTGTCGACGAGAGACCGCCAGGCTTTTGATAGAGTTCTAGAGCCATCACCGTCACGAATAATAATGGAGCGGCGGGCGTCCTCGCCCGCCGGGGCGGCAAAGCCGCTCTGTAGCTATGTGAACCGAGCCCACCCTCTCAACAAATCAGTTTGTTCTCTCCCTGTATAATCCTCGGCCATGACGGTCTCAGTGGGACAAAAGATTGGTCCGTACGAGGTGGTCGGACAAATCGGCGCGGGCGGTATGGGAGAGGTCTACCGGGCACACGATGCGCGCTTAGGACGTGACGTCGCCATCAAGATTCTGCCTTCATCGTTTTCTTCCGATCCCGCTCGTCTGAATCGCTTCGCCCAGGAGGCCCGAGCTGCCGCCGCCCTCAACCATCCGAACATTCTTGCGATCTACGACATCGGAGAGTGGCAGGGCGCGCCCTACATTGTCTCGGAATTGCTGGCCGGTGAAACGCTGCGGGATCGCATCAAGAATGGCCCGCTCCCAACTCGGAAAGCTGTGGACTACGCCCTGCAAGTGGCGCGCGGATTGGCCGCGGCCCATGACCGGGGCATTGTTCATCGCGACCTCAAGCCGGAAAACATTTTTCTCATCGAAGACGGGCGCGTGAAGATTCTCGACTTCGGCCTGGCGAAGCTCACGCATCCGGAGCAGGGAGACTCGGGTTCCGAGGCTGCCACGGCGCAGGTTGTGACCGATGCAGGCGTGGTGATGGGCACGGCCGGCTACATGTCTCCCGAGCAGGTTCGCGGCAAGGTCACGGACCTGCGTTCCGATCTGTTTTCGTTTGGCTCGATCCTTTACGAGATGATTTCAGGAAAACGGGCGTTCCAGGGCGACTCGGCCGCCGACACCATGAGCGCGATCCTGAAGGAGGAGCCGGCCGAACTGGCAGAGGCTGCGCGTAATGTTCCTCCAGCGTTGGAGCGGATCGTGCGCCATTGTCTCGAGAAAAATCCGGCACAACGGTTTCAGTCGGCCAGTGATGTCGCTTTCAGTCTGGAGGCGCTCACGGAAATTTCGACGACCAGCAGAAGTGGAGCGCAAGCGATTGCCGCGCCTTTACCCGCACGGCGCCGCTGGTTGCTACCCGCCCTGGGCACTCTTCTGGCGGCTGCCCTATGCGTCGGCTTCTATCTTGTGGGCAAGCGCGCGAACGCAATCTCGGCGCCAAGCTTCCATCGCCTCACGTTCCGGCGAGGGACCATCCTCTCTGCGCGTTTTTCCCCGGACGGCCAGACCATCGTGTACGGCGCTGCTCTAGAGGGCAAGCCCGTAGAACTGTTCACTACCCGTTTCGACAGCACGGATTCCCGGCCCCTGGGGCTGGAAAAGACGGAATTGCTGGGCATCTCTTCGACTGGGGAACTGGCCGTCAACCTCGATTCGTTTCACCTCTCTCCCTTCATCGAAGGCGGAACCCTCGGCAGGGTGCCGCTTGCCGGAGGAGCTCCCCGGCAGATGTCGGACAATGCGACCTGGGCAGACTGGACGCCGGATGGCACAGACCTGGCGGTGATCCGCGAGGCTGAGGGCAGGAACCGGCTCGAGTTTCCGCTCGGCCACACGATTTATCAGCCCCGAGGGTGGGCAAGCCATGTGCGCTTCTCACCCAAAGGAGATTTGCTCGCCTTTGCCGACCATGTGGAAACCGGAGACGATGGCCGAGTGGTAGTCATCGACCGGGAAGGAAACGTTAAGGCCACCTCTGGATTTTTCATCACCGTGCAGGGCGTCTCCTGGTCGCGGGATGGCAAGGAAGTTTGGTTCACGGCATCCCGGGAAGGCGCGGCGCGCGCCATCTTCGCCATGGATCTGTCCGGCAAGGAGCGTGTGGTGTTGCGCGTCCCCGGCACGCTCACGGTGCAGGACATCACGCGCGCCGGCCGCGTGCTGCTCACCATCGACAATGCGCAATTCGGAATTCTAGGCCTGCGTGCGGGTGAGACCAATGAACGAAATCTTTCCTGGTTTGACTGGTCGTTGACCTCCGACGTCTCACCGGACGGCAAGAATCTTCTCTTCTTCGAGAGCGGAGAAGGAGTGGGCTCCAACTACTCCATCTTCATGCGCGGCATGGACGGGTCCGCGGCGGTGCGCCTGGGAAGCGGCGCCTTCCCTGCCCTTTCGCCCGACGGCAAATGGGTAGCCGCCGTGGATAATTCTTCCCCGAGGCAATTGGAACTGTTACCGACGGGAACGGGACAGATGCGGCAACTGACCCACGATACTCTGGAGCACCTTCGCGTAGCTTGGGTACCGAATGGAAAAGCGATTGTCTTCTCCGCCTCCGAACCGAACCATCCCGCGCGCACGTACTGGATGAATCTCGCGGATGGGAAGACCCACGCCATCACTCCGGAAGGGACCGAGGGAGCACTGGTGTCGCCGGACGGGAAATACCTGTTGGCCCGTGATCCCGACCGCAAGCGCTGGCTCTATCCGCTGGAGGGGGGCGATCCGCAACCGCTCTCCGCGACCCTCAAAGAGGGCGAAACCCCGATCAACTGGGAGAGCGACGGCCAGAGTCTTCTCGTCGGCGAGCGCGGATTTCCCTTCAAGGTCTCGCGTGTCTTCTTGAACTCCACTCGCAGAGAAGACGTTCGCAGCTTCGCCCCATCGGACGCAGGCGGCATTGCAACCCTCGGCGGAGTACGTTTCAGCGCAGACCGCAAGAGCTACGTGTATGACTACTTCCGGATCCTCTCCGACCTCTACGTGGTGGATGGGTTGAAGTAATGTGGAGCGACGGGCGTCCCCGCCCGTCCACCACGGGCCCTTGCATCGTGACAGCAGGATCGATCAATTTGCGCGAACGCTGCTAAAAACTCGCTTCCCCTTGAGAGTGAAGTCAACCATCCGGCGCTCTAGAATTCGAATTACCAATCACTTCTACTGCGCCGAGCCGACGGGCGAGGACGCCCGTCGCTCCATCAACGCGAAGCACAAGCCTTGACAAAATATCAGATTAGATTCATTCTAAATCATTCATGAATGCTGAGGAGATTAGGCAGTCTCTGGAGGGCTGCGGGTTGCGGTGCACGCCACAGCGCTACGCTGTGATGGCATTCCTGATGGAATGCAACCGCCACCCGACGGCTGCGGAAATCTTCGAAGGCGTGAATCACATGGATCCGCGCTCCTCGAGAGCCACAACCTATAACAATCTGCGGGACCTGGTGCAGGCGGGACTGGTGCGCGAGGTGGCCGTCGAGGGCCGCGCCGCCCGATTCGACGCGAAGGGCATGCGGCATCACCACTTCATCTGCGACTGCTGCGGCAACGTTGAGGATATCGAGTGGTACAACGTGCCCCGGCCGGCTTCGAAGTCAATCGGGAAACGCGTTCTTCGCGAATGCGAAGTTATTTTCCGCGGGCTCTGCACGAAGTGCGCCCCACGGCGCGCTACGCGTTGAGGGTCGTGGTCGTACGGATGGTGCGGACATTTCATGAACGCGGCAAGCAGCACGTTCCGGGCTTGGGACTCCGGAAGATGTGGAATCCCGCGGAGGGCGAGACGCCCTCCCGACAGCCGGCGGGACGCCGGCGCTACAGTTTTTGAATTCATTCGAAGGAAGATACACATATGGAAAATAAAGCTGGCACTGTTGACCCGCATACTCAGGCAACCCAAGCATCCATCGAAGCCAAGTGCCCGTTCACGGGCGCTCGTACAAACCGTGACTGGTGGCCGAATCAGCTGAACCTTCAGGTCCTGCATCAGCACTCTCCCCTGTCCAATCCGATGGGCGAGGAGTTCGACTACGCTAAGGAATTCAAGAGTCTCGACCTGAACGCCGTGATCAAGGACCTTCAAGCCTTGATGACGGACTCGCAGGATTGGTGGCCGGCCGACTTTGGCCACTACGGCGGGCTGTTCATTCGGATGGCGTGGCACAGCGCAGGCACGTACCGCATCGGCGACGGGCGCGGCGGTGCCGGGGCGGGACAGCAGCGCTTCGCGCCGCTCAATAGCTGGCCCGATAACGTGAACCTCGACAAGGCGCGCCGGCTGCTGTGGCCGATCAAGCAGAAATATGGCCGGAAGATCTCGTGGGCCGACCTCATGATTCTCGCAGGCAACGTGGCGCTCGAGTCGATGGGCTTCAAGACGTTCGGTTTTGGCGGCGGGCGCGCGGATACATGGGAGCCCGAGCAGGACATCTACTGGGGCCCCGAAGGCAAGTGGCTGGCAGACGAGCGCTACAGCGGCGAACGTGATCTCCAGAGTCCGCTCGGTGCCGTGCAAATGGGTCTGATCTATGTGAATCCGGAAGGGCCGAACGGCAAACCCGATCCCCTCGCGGCCGCCAAAGATATTCGCGAAACGTTCCGCCGTATGGCCATGAACGACGAAGAAACGGTCGCGCTGATTGCCGGCGGTCATACGTTCGGCAAAACCCACGGCGCCGGCGATGCGGCCAATGTGGGCGCAGAGCCGGAAGCCGCCAGCATCGAGGAGCAGGGCCTCGGCTGGAAGAGCAAGTTCCGCACCGGCAAAGGGGGTGACGCGATCGGCAGCGGCCTGGAAGTGACTTGGACTGCGACGCCTACGAAGTGGAGCAACAATTTCTTCGAGAACCTGTTCAACTTCGAATGGGAACTGACCAAGAGCCCGGCCGGTGCGCACCAGTGGAGACCGAAGAATGGCGCAGGCGCCGGTACGATGCCGGACGCGCACGATCCGTCAAAGCGTCACGCACCCGCCATGCTGACCACCGACCTGTCGTTGCGCTTTGATCCTGCATACGAAAAGATTTCCCGGCGCTTCTACGAGAATCCGGACCAGTTCGCAGACGCGTTTGCCCGGGCGTGGTTCAAGCTGACGCACCGTGACATGGGCCCGATCGTGCGTTATCTCGGCCCACTCGTTCCGAAGCAGACGCTGCCTTGGCAAGACCCGATCCCCGCTGTGGATCATCGGCTGGTGGGGGAACAGGACGTTGCGGCTCTGAAGGCGAAGATCCTCGGCTCTGGACTGTATGTTTCCCAACTGGTTTCGACAGCTTGGGCATCCGCATCGACGTTCCGCGGCTCTGATAAGCGCGGTGGTGCGAACGGCGCGCGCATTCGCCTCGCGCCACAAAAGGATTGGGCAGTCAACCAGCCAGCTCAACTCGCGAAGGTGCTGCAGACGCTCGAAGGCATCCAAAAGGAATTCAACAGCGCGCAGACCAACGGCAGTAAGGGGAAGAAGATTTCCCTGGCGGACATGATCGTTCTGGGCGGCTGTGCGGCGGTCGAGAAAGCCGCGAAGGCCGCTGGGTACGACGCGAAAGTCCCCTTCACACCGGGACGCATGGACGCGTCGCAAGAGCAAACCGACGTAGAGTCCTTCGCGCCGCTCGAACCGACCGCGGATGGATTCCGCAACTATCTCAACGGCAAGCAGCGCCTGTCGCCTGAGGAGCTATTGGTGGATCGGGCACAACTGCTGAAGCTGACGGCGCCTGAGATGACGGTTCTGGTCGGCGGCCTGCGCGTGCTCGGGGCAAATGCCGGGAACTCCAAGTACGGCGTCTTCACGAAACGGCCGGAGACGCTCACGAACGACTTCTTCGTCAACCTGCTCGACATGAACACGCAATGGCAGCCGTCGAATGAATCCAACGGCTCCGGACCGGTGTACGAGGGGCGCGACCGGAAGACAAACGAAGTGAAGTGGAGCGGCACGCGTGTCGACCTGATCTTCGGTTCCCACTCCCAGCTGCGGGCCCTTGCGGAGGTCTATGGGTGCGCGGACAGCAAGGAGAAATTTGTGAAAGACTTCGTGGCGGCGTGGACCAAAGTGATGGACCACGATCGCTTCGACGTCGCGTAAACTCTCGGCAAGACTCTTCCGCCAGCACAGAGGCCACGGATCGGGCTAACCCTTCCGTGGCCTCCGTCCTTCGGTGATTGAAATCCGCCTACAGTCCTGGCGGTCCCGCCAATGCCCGCATCGGTTTCACATGCGCGCGGTCGCAGGTGTTTCCCAGGCAGCCGAGTCCCCAGCTCTGCTGGATCGTCGACAACATGGAATAGTGATTAAACGCAGTGCCCGAACTACGCGCGAAACGCAGGAAGCTCGAAATCACCAGGGCCACCACGTGCCCGCCGCCCGGGTTCGCGTCGCAGCATCCGCTGGTATCGCCGAACCCGAAGGGCCCCGTGTTTGTGAAATCGCTCTCATCCCACATAATGAAAATCACGGAGTTCCCGGTCCACGACTTGGACGTCATGATCGCATTGACGGTGTTCAGCAGGAACGTGTCCCCGGTCGCGATCAGCGCGGGGACCTGAGAGAAATCGCAGGGATCGGCCGGAGTGGCTCCACGGCCATGCATGTCGTGGCATTGATCCGGGCTGATCCAGACATAATTGGGCACGGTGTTGTTGGCGAGATCGGTTGCCAACTGGCTGAAGTCGACGATATTCGCCACTCGCGTGGGATTGGTCTGCACGTCTTTGTAGGTTATGAACGGATTGTGCTTGCGCTCGTAGAGCTGGTTTCCGCAGGAGTGGTCGAGCGGCGTCTTGCACAGCGAATACGACTGCATGTACGCCTTCCAGGTCTTCCCTCTCGCTTCGAGTTGGTCGACGACATTGGGCACGTCGATGGTGATGTCGTTGTCATCAACCACGCCGTTGAGCGCGCCTGAAGTCGCGCCGATGTAGTTGGGCTGGCTGGGATGGGCGACGCCAAAGTAATTGGTCGCCAGCCCGGTTGTGGCCGCCGCAAAGTTGATGAAGGGCGCGTTCGGGTTCCCGATCAGGGTGTTGTAGCCCGTGTTCTCCATCATGATGATGAACACGTGATCGAAGCCGCGGCCATCGTCGCCGCCTTGCGCCCACAAAGGAGCCGCCAAAAGTGTGAGTGTAAGTAAAGCCAATCCGCAAATCTTGATGTTGCGGCGCTGAATCGTTCGAGAGACGGTTTCGAGATTCATGCCATTCTCCTGGAAGTTTTTTGTATTGGAACTGAGGATTCCCGCGCCCCAAGCCGGATCTCGGCCCATTTTCAAGAAAAAGAGTGACGCGATTCTAGACCGAAGCGGCCGAGTGTCAAGCGGCATTTTCGGCCAAACCGCCCAAGGGACGGGGAATTTCGACGACCGGGGCATCGTTCAGCCGGCCGAATCGGTCGAAGGCGATGTCTCGAAAAGATTAGGCGGATTTACGCGATGGCCAGCGGGGACAAGATTGTCGCGCTTCCGTCCAAAGTCGATGCGCTATTTCTCCGCGTGCTGCTCGGCGAAAGGTCCCAACAGCGGCAACTCGAACCATTCCCCTTGTAGGGCCTTGATAGACAGCAGCAGCCAGGTAAAAAACAATGCCAGGCCAATGAGCGTCCCGGTCAACAGCCAGCCAAAGAGCCAGCCAAACATCGAAGCCAAAAGCCCCAGTAACACGAACACGATGACCGCAGCCCAGAACAAGATGCTCTGAAAGGCGTGGAAGCGAACAAATTTGCGCTGCTGAAATTGCTTCAGGAAAATGAAAACGAGCGCCGGAAGAAACGTAAGATAGGCGAGCGCACCGAACCAGCGGTCATTCCAATCCACCGGCGGCGGCTCCGGAATGGACACAGCTTCGGAAGCCTCCTCTTCGATGTCCGGTTCTTCGGGCGTAAAGAAATTCCCTTCGCGCACCGGCCGCCCGCACGACGGACAGAACTCCGAGATGTCAGGCATGGTAGCGCCGCAGTATCCGCAGGAAATTGGCATAGGCGTATAGAAGTAACATCCAAATCTTAAACCAACCAGATTACAGACGTTACCGGAACCATTGACGGGCGCTGTTGCAGCTCATGAATTCCATTTGCCCGCGTCAGTCCTGCCTAACTCCGCCCCTCAACTAAGCCGGTGCAAGATAGCAAATGCCGCGGCAGCCATCAGCGCGGAGGCTGGAATGGTGAGGACCCATGCCCAGACGATCCGTCCTGCAATCCCCCAGCGCACAGCGGACAAGCGATGGACCGCGCCGACTCCCACGATGGCGCCCGTGATGGTGTGGGTGGTACTGACCGGGATCCCGGCGAGAGCGGTCGTGAAGAGAGTCAGCGCTCCCGCCGTTTCGGCGCAGAAACCGCCAACGGGTTTGAGCTTGGTGATCCGTTGGCCCATCGTTTTCACAATACGCCAGCCACCCATGTAGGTTCCCAGAGCGATGGCCGCATGCGCCGCGAGAATGATGGGCCAGTGCAGATGTCCCCAGCTTGCCAGCATGTCCGATTTGCTCATGAAGCCGCCGGTGTAGAGGGCGCCGGCGATAATTCCCATGGTTTTCTGGGCGTCGTTGGCGCCGTGTCCCAGGCTATACGCAGCCGCTGACAGCAATTGCAGCCTGCGAAATAAGCGGTCCACGGGCTGAGGGGCCGAGCGGCGGAATATCCAGTAGACCGACAGCATGAAAAGAAAGCCCAAAACGAGTCCGATTACAGGCGCGACCACGATGAAAATCAGCGTCTTGTACCACCCCTGCGGAATGATGACGGAAAAAATCGAGTGCACATGATCCTGCAGCACAGCTCTCGCCATGGCAGCACCTGCGTATCCGCCGATGAGCGCGTGCGAGGAGGACGTGGGCAGGCCCCACCACCACGTGAAGAGATCCCAAACAATGGCGCCAAAGAGGCCAGCGAGCACGACATACTGGTCGACGTACTCGAGCCGGATCATGCCGCTCCCAATGGTCTTCGCCACCGCGGTCCCAAGGAAAAAAGCAGCCAAGAAATTAAAGGTTGCCGCCCACAACACCGCCAGCCTGGGAGAAAGAACGCGAGTGGACACAACCGTCGCAATGCTGTTCGCCGAATCGTGAAACCCATTCACGAAGTCGAAGATCAGCGCGACCAGAATTGTTATGAGGACAAGTACGACATCGGCATGCACCAGAGAGCGAGCCTCCCGGTTCTTCCCTAGCTTGGCTGCGGACTAGGCGCTTTTCAGAACGATGGCTTCGAGTACGTTAGCGGCGTCCTCAGCCTTATCGGTCGCGACTTCCAGCACTTCATACAGTTCTTTGAGCTTGATCAGCTGGATGGGATCCTTCTCGTTATCGAACAGCAGTGCAATCGCCCTCCGGCTGACGTGGTCGGCTTCATCTTCCAGGCGGTTCACCTCATCGCAGTGCTTCAGCACCGCACCATTTTTTTCGAGCAACGAGACACCTCGCGCGAGCTCCTCGCTTTGCAGGACGATCAAACCTGCCAGTTCGGCGGCCGCCGGCGGCGGGTCGGTGATTTTGTACATCACCAGCCGGTTAGCCGCAGCGTTCGTGAAATCCAGGACATCGTCGAGCGAGGAAGCCAGCTTGTGAATGTCCTCCCGGTCAAAGGGCGTGATAAAGCTCTGGTTGAGCTTGGCGATGATCGCATGTGTGGCCTGGTCCGCCTTGTGCTCGATGGCCTGGACCTGCTCGACACGCATTCGGAGATCGCGGGGATCCTCGAGAATGTTCCTGAGGAGTTTGGCCCCGTCGGTCAGGTAACCGGAAAGCTCGGCGAACAGCTCGAAGAACTTGGCTTCATGGGGTATGAGCCGCACGGTTTCCCCCTACAGAATAAAAATGAAGTTGCGAGAGCGGGGTAGTATCTCACATGCCTCGTGATCAGGTCCTCTTGCGACCATCTCTACCCGGTTCTATCCCGTCGAGTCGCGCGAGGCTCGACCCTTGGTGATTCCACAAATCGCTGAGATTGATTGTATGGAGGGATGTCCTGGCAGTTACCTTACTCGGCGACAGCTTGCTCGCCACCGTCGCACTTGTCGTACTCTTTTTTCTCGGTGCCTTCGGGGATACTTCAAGGTTCGACTGGGCGCGCGTAAATCTTGTCCACCACCCTGGCAGTCTTCAATCGAAGGCTCTGCATATACTCGGCGAGGGCGGACTGCAGCTCTTCCACCGTCTGCGTCACTGCCGTCTCGTCGCTTTCGGAGACAACGCGCGCACACAGTTCTCGAATGCGATCTTCAGTCGACATCAGACTCTTCCCCGTTGGTCGTCACGACAGCAAGTACCTGAATTCATGTGGGCAGCAGTTCGAGACCGCTCCTGTGGTGAACCGTTGCAAAGGTACTCGGGGCGATGCTGTAGTTCCCATCCGGGAAAGACTGTATTTTTCGTCCTTAGCGAGCGGCTCTATACGAGGCGGCGGGCGCCATTTTTCTTGCGGCAATCTTCGCATACACCGTAGATCTGGAACGTGTGGCGCGTGGTCAGGTAGTGATACTTGCGGCCAATGTCCTGCTCCAGGCGTTCGACTTCGTTCGAGAAGAACTCGACCGAGCTGCCGCAATCGGTGCAAACCATGTGATGGTGGCTGCGCCGGTTGTACTGGTGCTCATAGCGGGCAATGCCGTCGTGAAATGCGACCTCGCTGGCCAGGCCACATTCGGCAAGCAGCTTGAGCGTGCGGTAGACCGTGGTGTAGCCGATCTTGGGATCTTTTTTCTTGACCAGCCGGTGCAATTCGTCGGTGGAAAGATGCTCGCGAGTCTCGAGAAATGTGCGCAGGATAGTGTCGCGCTGCGCCGTCTGTTTCAGGCCAACCTTTTTCAGGTGCTGGTGGAGAATGCCCTGCGCTTCCCGCACCATCTCGGGAGAGATGGATGGCTGATCATCGATGCGCTTTTGCAGCATGAGAGGAATCGTTGATCGCTGGCCGGGCCCGTTGAGGGGTCCTGCAGGGGCGACCGCGTGAAAACTGCCCGGACTGCCTCAGGATACCATCGGGTGATCTTGAAAATGAAATTCAAATTCAGTCGCCAGTCGCCGGTCGTCGGCAAAACCCACATTCGTGAGTCCCTGGCAAGAAGCTTGGCCGTTGGTCTTCACTTTCTGACAGCGCGCTCTGATCGGGGCGGCTGGAATCCAAACAGGAGTGACAACTTGAGGAAATTCGCCGACGACCAACGACTACTTTATAAATCCATACGCAAACTCAACCAGAATGATGCACCCGAGCACCAAGGCAACAACGCCGGCGAGGCGCGCTTTCTTGAGCTGATCCGAGCTCAGGCTGGGACGCGTCCCCAGGGAAGCAAAGCGGATGAACTGCACCGGGAAGGCGAGCAGGCACAGTGCTCCACCGAAGAACCAGACCAAGGCAATGATGCTGAACAGGCGTTCTGAGCTCATAGGACTGGGCGATAGCTTATCAGTCGTGAAGTCGCCAGGGAAACTCGGACGGTCGTTGGTCGTTGGCTGTTGGTCGTTGGCTGTTGGTCGTTGGCTGTTGGCAAAACCTAAGGTGATAACTGTCACTTGACACCTGCGACCTGAGCCATCAGCTATCAGCTATCAGCCACCAGCTATCAGCCACCAGCCATCAGCTACCAGCTATCGGCTATCAACCATCAGCCCTTTCGGTGTTTGTGTTCCCATTCCCTCAGCCCCTACAATCGATGCGAACGCATGGCCATCTGGACTCCGACTGCTGATCTCCCCGCGCCGCCACGGACCCGCGCACACGTCCTCATTTGGATCGCCGGCGCTCTCCTGCTGATTCTGCTGGGCGCGGCCGCTTACGGCTATTACATTGCCCACTCTGCGCTGCCGCAGTTGGATGGAAAGATCTCGCTGCCGGACCTGTCCGCTCCGGTGACGGTGACGCGCGACGCTCACGGCGTTCCCACTATCGAGGCGAAGACACTGGAAGACCTTTTCTATGCACAAGGCTACGTCACGGCGCAGGATCGTCTCTGGCAGATGGATGTGATGCGACGCTTCGCTGCGGGCGAGATGTCTGAGATCCTCGGCCCGTCGCTCATCGAGCACGATCGCGAGCAGCGTATTCTCGGCCTGCGCGAAATCGCGCGTAAGTCGGCTGGGACGCTTTCGGCGCGCGACCGTTCCTATTTTGAAGCCTACGCGCGGGGTGTGACCGCTTTCCTCAGCACGCACCAGGACCGCCTGCCCATCGAATTCCGCCTGTTGGGCTATAAACCCAAAACGTGGACCGTCGAAGACTGCCTGCTGTTGGGCGCCCGCCTGGTACAGGATTTAAATCACGGCACCTACAAGAGCGCGCTGGTCCGCGAGAAAGTGCTCGCCAAGCTTGGGCCCGAGTTGACTGCCGACCTCTACGTAAACACCTCGTGGCGCGATCGGCCTCCTTCGGCCAAGAATCGTCAGTTTGAGGAGGAGACTCATCCCGGGTCGAACAATCCAGACGATGACGAGGAGATGGATTCGGGCGCGGACAGCAATGTAGCGCGCGCGAGACCCTCGGCGGCCAGCGCATCCAGGCTCGCGGCTCGGCCCGAACTCGTCCCGGGCTCGAACAACTGGGTGGTTTCCGGCACGCACACGGTCACGGGGAAACCGATGCTGTCGAACGACATGCACCTCAACCACCAGATGCCCAACCTGTGGTACGAGGCGCACCTCCGCGCGGGCGACTATGACGTCGTGGGCGTCACGCTACCCGGCTTGCCGTTCGTGATCGTCGGACACAATCGCCACATTGCCTGGGGATTCACGAACGTTGGACCCACGGTTGAGGATCTTTATATTGAGGCCTTCAACGAGCAGGGCGCGTATCAGACCCCCCACGGATGGCAAACGGCCGACCATCGCGCGGAAGTGATTCATGTCAAGAACCAGGCTGATGTCACCGTGGATGTGGTCCTCACTCGTCACGGCCCCATCATTACCGACCTGATTCCGGGCGAGACCCGCAAAATTGCGCTGCGCTGGACTGCTTTCGATTCCGTGCACGACCCGTTCTTCGATATCGACTCAGCGCAGAACTGGGATGAATTCAAGCAGGCGCTCGCTACCTGGGACACGCCCTCGCAGAACACGGTGTACGCTGACGTCGACGGGCACATTGGCTATCATGCGACCGGCCATATTCCGCTGCGCGCCTCGGGTGACGGAAGCCTTCCGGTGAACGGAGCCGATGACCAGCATGAGTGGACGGGCTACATTCCGTTCGACAAACTGCCCGGGGTCTTCGATCCGCCTTCGGGCATTATTGCCACGGCAAATTCGCGCATCACGCCTGACAAGTATCCCTACAGCATCAGCACGGAATGGGATCCGCCGTGGCGCACCGACCGAATTTACCGCGTGCTCGAGTCGGGCCGGAAATTTTCTGCCGCCGACATGCTGTCGCTGCAAACCGACGTGTACTCGGCGTTTGATCGCTTTTGCGCGGAACGTTTCGTGTATGCGCTCGACCATGTGAAGAATCCATCGAAGCGCGCTCAACAGGCGCGCGATCTGATGCGCGACTGGGATGGTCACCTCACGACCAACTCCGCCGCTGCCACCATCGAGAACCGGTCGCAGTACGAACTTCGTCGACTGCTGCTCGAGCGCAGACTGGGAGCGCCTCCAAGAGCTTTGCCGAAAGATACAAACACACCGCCTGAGTCCTTCAGTTGGAAGAGCTATCGCTGGTTCAGTTCCTCGATCTGGCTGGAAAACGTCCTGATGAAGCAGCCGAAGCGCTGGCTGCCGGACGGCTACGCAGATTTCGAGTCGGTGCTCGCCGCGGCGGTCGAGGCGGCGGTCAACACTGCCGACGCGCCGCAGGATCTCACGCAATGGCGGTGGGGAATGTTCTCGCCAATTGAAATCGAGCACCCGGTGCTGGGTCGCTTGCCGCTCATCGCGCACTGGACCGGCCCGGGCCTGCACGAACAGTCCGGCGGGGCGCTGACTGTGAAGCAGGTAGGCCGCGCCTTCGGTCCGTCCGAGCGCTACACCGCCGACCTTTCCGATTTCGATCAGTCGACGTTAAACACCGTAACGGGCCAAGGCGGAAATTTTCTCAGTCCGTACTACATGGATCAATGGAAAGCGTGGTACGAAGGCACCACATTTTCTCTGCCGTTCTCGAAGGAGGCGGTGGAGAAGGCGCGGCAGCATGAGTTGGTTTTGGAGCCAGGCTCTAGGCTTTAGGCTCTAGCGATTCAGGCTTTATGCTCTAGCGATCAGGCTCTAGGCTCTAGCAAGAACTCACCGATTTGAACATTCATCTCACGGGAATGAGTTTTTCCCGACCTGGCAGGTCGACATCTCGCTTTAAATCCTCTAAGGCAGAACTCAGACTCGAGAGTCTTGATGTTGCGGGAGCATAAGGGCGATGACTCGAGCTCCGATCAGGAACATGATTTTGCCACAGCCGACTGCTAAAGCCTGATGGCTAGAGCCTCGCTAGAGCCTAGAGCCTGTTTGCTGGAGCCTGCCTTTAGAAATCAATCAGCTTCACATCCACCGCATTCCCGAAAATATCGATCGACTGCAGCAGATAAATCTTGTCGGTGGTGGTGTCGTAGATGCGCAGTTCCCCGCCTTCGACCAGGTAGAACACCGTGCGATTGGTGATGGGTGTCATTCCGGTGACATCGCCGTTGTCGGGCGGAATAATGAGGTTGCCATTATTCGTGTTCAGGATGGCCAGGCATCCGCGCCGCTCGGCTCCGGGTGTCGCGGGGACGATGTTGGTGCAGTTGCGCGAGCCTACGAAGAGTTGGCCGTTGCCGCTGATGTCGATGTGGGTGTGATAGCCGTCGGGGATGACCGCGGTCGGCTGAATAGCCGTCGCTTGCGGCAAGGTTGCAAGATTGACGATCGTCAATCTCCCGCAAGTGGTGGCTGCGGTGGTGGGGCCCCCCGCGCAGGTATTGGACCCAACCGGTGGGTTCCCGGCTACATACAGGGTTTGATTTTGCATGAAGCCTACGGTTGCGCCGCCCGGAATCGGAGTCGGTGCTCCGGCCACAGGATTAGCCGGATCGTGCAAATCGAGTAACTGAACGCTGGCTTGCGTTCCGCCGCACTCGGGACCACAGTTCAGGATCCAGGCCTGGGTGTTGTCGCTGCTGAAGAATCCCGCTACCGGATGATCGAATCCTGTGACGTACTGGCAGACCACTGGGTTCGGCGGCGCTGGGTTGCAGGTCGCGTTCTTTGTCCCAGCCACGATATTGAAAGGCGATACGACCGTCACCGTCTGCACATTTGAGAGTTGGGTCAGATCCGTGGTGTCGCTGAAGGCGAGAATCTTGCTCCCATCGCCACTCTCGGTCAGATAGTGGACACCGGGTATCGGCAGCGTGGGAGGCGTGCCCCCCGCATTCAGGTTGACAATCGCGATCGCGCCTACGCTTACACCCCCCGGTACGGGAGCGTTCGGCACGGCGGCATAGGCGGTCCCATTGTCGGCGGAGATCACGAGGCTTTCCGTGTTACCGGGAAGCTGAATCGTGCCGATCGCGGAAATCGCTTCGGTATTGTTGTTCAGGACCACAAGCCGATTCTGATCGATGCTCACGGCCACCGTGATCTTGCGGTCGCTCGAAAGAAACAAGGCCGCCGGCGCCGTAGAGCCCGCGCCGATAATCCCCACGTTCGCGCGCAAATCCTTCAGCGCGTCGATCAGAATCAACCCCGGGGTCGCGAGGCTGCTCTGCACATCCTGGGAAACGACAGCGCGGAATTTCAGTCCGCTGGGTTTCGGCGTGGAGGACGACGATGAGGAAGAAGACGACTTACTGCTGCTGCCACCGCAGGAAATCAACGCCAGACTGGTCAGGATTATGACCGCCAGAACGAGCAGGCATCTCTTCAAACAGGCGACTCCCAAGAGCATGATGAATAAAGATTTGGATGCGAAACTTCGGATTATAGCAGAGCGTCCCCAAGTGCCTTCGTGGTCGGTCTCACAGCCTTTCTTCCGTCTGGAGACGCAACTGCACTCACAGTCGTTAAGATGCAAAACCCACAGTCATCTTGTATTCTCGAAACGGTATGGCTTCGGACTTCCTTTCCCGGTTAAGTAAGTCGCCCATTCTGTGTGATGGTGCGATGGGCACACTGCTGTATGCGAACGGTATTTTCATCAACCGCTCCTACGACGAGCTGAACCTGTCGCAGCCTGAAATGATTCACTCCGTGCATCAGGGCTACTTGCAGGCTGGCGCAGAAATCATTGAAACCAATACTTTTGGTGCGAACAGCTTTCGACTCGGACGGTACAGCCTCGCGGACAAGGTCCACGAGATCAACCGGGCGGGCGCGCGTCTGGCATGCGAAGCCGCCAAGAGCTTCGATGTCTGGGTTGCTGGTTCGGTTGGCCCGCTGGGAATTCGAATTGAGCCGCTGGGCAAGACATCGTTCGAGGAGGCGCGTGCCGCGTTTCGCGAGCAGATTGCTGCGCTCGCCGAAGGCGGCGTGGATCTTCTCATTCTCGAGACCTTCGGTTACGTCGAAGAACTACATCAGGCCATGCTTGCGGCGCGCGACGTCAATCCCAAGCTGCCGGTAGTCGCCTCGGTCACGGTGGATGAGGAATCGAATTGTCTCGACGGCTCCGATCCGGAGACGTTCGCCGCGAAATTAGCCGACTGGGGCGCGGACGTGATCGGCTGCAATTGCAGTATTGGCCCGGTGGCGATGCTGGACGCGATTGAGCGCGTGCGCGCGGTCACTACCATGCCGCTGGCCGCGCAACCGAATGCCGGCATGCCGCGCTCGGTCGAGGGTCGAAACATCTATCTCTGCTCGCCCGAATACATGGCGAGTTACGCGAAAAAATTCGTGGCCGCAGGCGTGCGCCTGGTAGGTGGATGCTGTGGAACTACTCCCGAACACATCCGCATGATGAAGTCTGCCCTGCGCGTGGGCGAGGCGCGGGCGGCGCGTGTACAGACGTCCAAGCCGCATCCTTCACCCGCGGCCGGGCCGACAGAACCCATCGAACTGCGTTCGAATCTGGGCCGCAAACTGATTGCGGGCGAGTTTGTCACGATGGTCGAGATAGTGCCGCCGAAAGGCACAGACATCCGCAAGGAGGTCGAGGGCGCGCGCTTCTTGAAGTCGGTGGGCGTGGACGGCATCAACATTCCCGACAGTCCGCGCGCATCGGCGCGCATCTCGAACCAGGCGCTGTCGCTGATTGTGCAGCGCGAGGTAGGGATCGAAGCGATCCTGCACTACACCTGCCGCGATCGCAACGTGCTTGGCATCCAATCGGATTTGCTGGGCGCGGCCGCGACCGGCATTCGCAACCTGATCTGCATCACGGGCGATCCTCCGAAGATGGGCAATTATCCGGACGCGACCGCGGTGTTCGACGTGGATGCGATCGGACTGGTGAACATCGTCCATAATCTGAATCGTGGCCTCGATATTGGCGGCAACGCGATTGGCGCGGGAACCGGGTTTGTGATCGGAGTGGGCGCGAATCCCGGGCTACCCAACATTGACGAGGAGGTTCGCCGCTTCGAATACAAAGTGGAAGCCGGCGCGGAGTACGCGGTTACGCAACCGGTGTTTGATCTCGCGCTGCTGGAGAACTTCTTGCGCCGTATCGAACACTGCCGTATTCCGGTGATAGCGGGCATCTGGCCGTTGGTTAGCGTGCGCAACGCAGAGTTCATGAAGAACGAACTGCGCGTTTCGGTGCCGGATTCGATTGTCGAGCGCATGGCCAAAGCTCCGACGCCGGAAGCTGCGCGCCAGGAAGGCGTAGCCATCGCCCGCGAAATGCTGATCGCCGTGCGTGACCTGGTGCAAGGCGCACAAATCAGCGCGCCCAATGGCAAGTACGCGGCGGCAGTGGATGTGCTGGAAGCCCTGGGAGCCGGCTCGCGTGAAAGGCAGTCTTCAGTCTTCAGTCCTCAGTCGTCAGCTTGACCCACTCATGGCTAATGGTCGTTGGCTGATGGCTGATGGCGAATAGTCGTTAGCCCGTGGCAATACTTGGCTGCCAGCAAAAAGCTGGAATGCGGTTGATTGATGACGAACCTCTTGGAGTTCAGATCTCAGATTTTGGATAGCAGACTTCAGATTGCAGATTGCAGATTGAAGATCAGTCATCCGAGACCCCAACAAACAAGCTTGTGCCATCAGCTAACGACCATTAGCCATCCGCGGCTTCACCACACCTTGCACGGTTTGGCGCTTACCATGGGCTGGCCTGCCTTGCACGAGAAGGCTTTCTCGAATTCGGGCATGTTCACGATCACCCCGTTGATGCGGTCCCGAGATGGCGAATGTGGATTCGTGATCGCCCATTCGCGCAGTTGTTCAGGCCGCTCGTTGGAGCAATCCCATTGCGCGAAGCCAATGAAGAAGCGCTGATCGGGTGAGAGGCCGTCGATGGACTCGAGCTTAAGGTCTCGGGTGGCATCCTTCCAGGCGATGTAAGCAAGGATTTCGCCGCCGAGGTCCGCGACGTTTTCTCCCAGCGTGAGCTTTCCGTTCAGATGAATGTCATCGACGACGATATATTGGGAATACTGATTTTCGACGCACTTGGTGCGCTCTTCGAACTTCTTCGCGTCCTCGGGCGTCCACCAGTTCTTCAAGTTCCCGTGAGCGTCGAACTGGCTGCCTTCATCGTCGAAAGCGTGCGTGAGTTCGTGGCCAATCGTGCCACCGGTGTCGCCGTAGTTGGGCGCGTCGTCCAACTTGGCGTCGTAAAGCGGAGGCTGCAGCACGCCCGCGGGAAAGTTGATGTCGTTCATTTGCGGATTGTAGTAGGCATCGACGGTGGGCGGCGAGATGTCCCACTCTCCGTGATCGACGGGCTTTCCAATCTTGTTGAGCTGTCGCCTCGACTCAAACACGATCGCTTTGCGGACATTGACCGCGAAATCGGTTGGAGTGATTTCCACCGGGCCGTAATCGCGCCAATGGTCGGGATAGCCGATTTTGTTGCGGACCGCATGCAGCTTGACGATCGCCTGGCGCTTGGTCCCGGGGCTCATCCAGTCAAGCTGATTGATGCGCAACTCCATAGCTTTCTCGATTTCCTGAACCATCTTGAGCGTGCGCGCCTTCAGTTCGGGTGAGAACACCTCGCGCACGTAGGCCTGGCCGAGAGCCTCTCCCAGGCCGTGATCGACGAACTGCACGCACCGCTTCCAGCGCGGTTGCTGCTCCTGCGCACCCCGCAGATACTTCTGGTAGAACTCGAAGCGCTCGTTGGAGAAATCATCCGAAAGATATCCCGCGTAGATGTTGGCGATATGGAAGCGCAGGTACTGTTTCCAGTTTTCCAGTGGCTCGCTGGTCAGGCCCGCATTCAGCTGTTTGAAAAAATCGGGAGCCATGACGTTGACAGTTTGAAACGGGGGAGGCTTCAGGGTCTTCCAGTAAACGCCCCAGTCAAAATTCGGCGCGAGCCTGGCCAGCTCCGGCGGCGGCATCTTGTGTTTGAGCTTGTAAGGATCGCGGCGCTCGGTTCGTGTTTGCGAGGCATTCGCCAGCACTGTTTCCATGCGCATGATCATGTCGGCATGCGTGCGCGCCGCCTCGGGGGCATCGCCGAGCAGACTGAACATCTTCTGCACGTGCTGCAGGTAGCGATCACGGATCTCCTTTGATTTCGCGTCGTCTTTGGTGTAGTAGTCGCGATCGGGCAAGCCGAGGCCGCCCTGATCCAGGTTGGCAATCTGCTGTTCGGAGTTGTCCGGATCCTGCGCTGAGCCGGGACCGAACATCAGTTCGCCGTGCACGTCTTCCAGTTGCAGACGCGCGACCACTTGCGCCAAATCGCGCGTGGACTTCACGCCTGCGATCAAGTCCAACTGCGGCTTGATCGCCGCCACACCCCGCTGGTTCACCGCAGTTTGATCCATGCAGGAGGCGTAGTAGTCGCCGATTTTCTGATTGACCGGGTCGCGATCCTTCGGGGCTGCCGCTTGTTCGAGGATCGACCGCAGGAGAACCAGGTTGTCCTCGTAGAGTTTCGCGTACACGCTCCAGGAGGAACGATCGGGGGGAATGGGGTTGGCTTGCTTCCAGCCTCCACAGGAGTATTGATAAAAGTCGATGCAGGGATCGACAGACTTATCCATCGAACTGACATCGAGGCTGGGACGGTAAGGCAAGCGGGGAGCAGAAGGAGCGGAGTTGGTTGTGGAAACGTTTACTGCCCCCTGGCCGGCGGCCAAAACGGCCACAAACAGAACAAAACACATGCAACAAGTTCGCATAGAGCATAGACGAGTCATCATGGAAATGGTCAGGCCAGCAGATTACCAGATGACTGTTTAGTTGCGGATCGGTGGGTTTACAGGAAATTTACTGGACAAGGGCGGGGGGGAGTTGCATTACAATAGAGACACAGGAGTTCTCTTCCCTTGGCAAAATTTGAAGAGTGCCTCCAACGCCTGGAGAAGATTGTTCAGGAATTGGAAAAAGGCGACGCGCCGCTGGAAAAATCGCTGACCCTGTTTGAAGAAGGCATGCAGCTCTCAGCGACCTGCCGCAAGGAACTCGAAGAAGCCGAGGGCAAAGTGGAAATCCTGTTGAAGCAAAATGGCAAGCTTCACGCTGTCACGTTCGAACCTCACAGTGAGAAATCTCTGGCTGGACGATAGCCGGATGGAGACAGTGGTTGCTCGTTAGACGTAATGCCTGTGCTTTCGCGCTCCCCCAGCACAGAGGGCGGAAGTCACAGCCTCCTCACTGTTGAACTGCGGTTCATCGGAGGCCGTATGCAAGCCCTGAACATTGTTGTGTTCCAGCACGATCCTCGTCTGGCACAAGCTCTCGCTTCAACTCTCAGCCTTCACTACCATTCTGTGCACGTTGCCGGCTCGCTGGAGGAGCTACGAGTCGAAATTCCCCGGCACCGTGCGGACGTAGCCGTCCTGGACGTCGAAGCCTCGCACCTGGAGGAGGTCGAGAGGCTGCATCGCGCGTTCCCGCGGACGTCCATCGTGTGCACGCACCGCGTGCCCGACGAAGAAATGTGGGCGGCCGCTCTGAATGCGGGCGCCAGTGACATGTGCCCTGCCTGCGATACCCAAGGCATTGCGCGATCGGCCGAGCTCAGCGCTCTCCAACAGGGGCAGGCAGCGGCTTAGCGCAGAATCCATTCATTTCAAGGGGACGCCTTCGCGGCGTCCCTTTTTAATTACTTCCTCGAATAATCAAAAGCAACCACGAAGGAAACTCGGGGAATCACGAAGGCCCCGGTCACCGAAATCCTTCGTGCAACCTTCGTGACCTTTGTGGTTGCCATTGTTCTTCTCCGTGCCTCTGTGTCTCCGTGGTGAAAGGGTTTCAGAGGGCCCACGTCCTTCGAATTAAGGCCTTCCCGCGCTTGTTATACTCGTCTGCCATGCTCCAAGACACTCTGGAAGAGGGCCGCGAAGGGGCGGATCGGGCGCTGGAGCGCCTGCTTCCGCCCGCGACCCTGCATCCAATCTCGATTCATAAGGCCATGCGCCATAGTGTGTTTGCGGGCGGTAAACGGCTGCGTCCCATTCTCTGCCGGGAAGCCGGGCGCATGGTCGCGGGAACTCTGCCCTCCGACATCGACGAGCTGGGTGCGGCGCTGGAAATGTTGCATACTTATTCGCTCATCCATGATGACTTGCCCGCGCTCGACAATGATGATCTGCGCCGTGGGCGTCCCACCTGTCACGTGGTCTTCGGGGAAGCGATTGCCATCCTCGCCGGGGACGCGTTGCAGACCCAGGCGTACGAAACTCTGGCACGCCTGCACTGTCCGGCAGAGGCGCGCACGCGCATCATTGAAGAAATCGCCCATGCGACCGGCACTATCGACGGAATGATTGGCGGGCAGGTGATCGATCTTGAAGCAGAACATTCCAAGCCTGACTTGGCGACGCTGGAATACATTCACCGCGCGAAGACGGCCGCCCTCATCACAGCAAGCCTGGTGAGCGGCGGATTGTATGCCGGCGGAGGCGACGACCAGATCCAGCGATTGCGCTTATTCGGCCAGCAGATCGGCCTGGCGTTTCAGATCGTGGACGACGTGCTTGATCTCACCCAGACCTCCGAGCAACTGGGCAAGACTGCCGGAAAAGACATGGCCGCCGAAAAGACAACCTATCCGGCGCTGTTCGGGATTAACGAGTCCTTGAAAAAGGCGGACGGGCTGGTCGCCAATGCGCTCGCTCAATTGGAACCGTTTGGTGAGAGAGCTAGTACTCTCAAGGAGCTGGCACGTTATCTGGTCGAGCGGAAGAAGTAGCTCGGGTCGGGTGTCAGGGTGAGTCTTCAGTCGTGAGTCTCCAGCTTTCCGGTTTCGACCATCCAGGCCTTCCCCGGTTGCGTCTCCAGGTGATTTCCTTCAAGCTAAGTCATTGAAAATTGGTTGGAACTCTGTACGAAGCCAAAACTCCATTGGCAATGAAGTGCAGGATGGCCTATAAATGCGCTCAGAAGCCCTCTGGGCGACTTTTGGCAGGCAGGTAGTTTTGGGGTCAGTCGGCATCTCGGCGATCCGCCATAAGTCATCCTGGCAGCAATGTTATCTTTTAGTTAACGTGGTTAACTTGGACGTCGGTCTACAGTCTTTTGCAACTTTAGGTGCTCGCCACGTCAGCAACTGAGAGCTGACACTCCTGGTGTTCACTGTTCGGGTGGCTGAATGGCACGGATAGAAAATATCCTCAGGTCAGTGGCGTTCCTGAGGGTCGTGGGATCGTTCGACTTCGTTCGGCTGCCGCCTCTCTCCGCTCACGATGACAGTTCTATGGTGATGACACGCTTAGACGTGAGACCTGACAGCCGAGACCTTAGCTACTTCCCCAACTCGGCTGTCCAGTTCAGCACCAGCATCATGGGAGAAGGCGAGACTATGGGCTCGGTCAGCACCAGGAAGCGCTTTCCATCGGGACTGACGTCGTAGGGCGAGCCCAGGGCGAGAACACTGCGGACCTCGAACAAGGGCTGGGAGCTGCCAACTTCAAAGCCGTCGGCAAGCGGGTGAACGTCCACCGCCATCAGCTGGACCGAGTAGCCGATGAAATAAATCTGTTTGCCGTCGTGCCGCCACACCGGGTACGTGCCGCCCTCGCGCGAAATTTGCCAGCGACCGGTGCCGCTGGGAAACGACGTAACGTAAATTTCTTCCCTGCCCCCGTCATAGCTGCTGTAGACCAGCCAGTGCCCGTCCGGAGAGATGTGGAAGAAGGTCTCCTTTCCAGCGACGGATGCAGGCTTTACGACAACTTTCGGCTGAGCGTCACCGGAAGTGGGAACCACCCAGATCATAGTGCCGGTGGGTCCCGACTGTTGCATATAGGCCAGGTAGCGCCCGTCCGGTGACCATTGGGGCCACGACACACTGACGGGAAGGCCATTGTCATCTTTGGGCGCGAGCAGCAGTTCTTCCTCGCCACTGCCGCTGGCGAGCCGGGCGCGCAGAGCGGTGCCAGACATGCTGTAGGCACCGAATTGGGTCATGTAGGCGACGCGCTTGCCATCTGGCGACCAGGAAGGCATGAGGTGCGAGGCATCGTCGAAGGTCAGGCGGGTGCGCCTACCACGCTCGAGGTCAAAGACCCATATATCGGACTTGGGATTGCCGAGCGATACGGCCAGGCGCTTGCCATCCGGCGATAATGCTCCACCCCGGTAGGGGCCGGGTTCGGCGACGCGGCCTAAAACTTTTCCGCTGCGATCCATCCAGAAAGCGTCGGTATTTCCAATGCCGTTTTCCGGGCCGGGCTCGTAAAGCAGGGTGCCGTTGTCGGCAACGGTGAACACGGTGTGAAATGTGCCGCCATCGTGCTGCACGTCGTTGGCGAGCGTGACGGGTTCGCCGGAGAGCGTGCCGCGGTCAGGATCAAATTTCTGACCCATCAGGGCATTTTGCTGGTGAAACAACAGATAGCCGGACGAGTACAAGCCGTTGCCTTCGCAGGCAAGGATGAGGCGGCTGGCATCGCTGTCGAGCGAGCCCAGGTAAATGCCGTTGTCCCCGCGCCTTCCGCCCGCATGGTTGGTGGCGAAAAACAGAAAGTGTCGGCCATCGGGCAGGAAACTGGGCCAGCGGTGGGTAGTGTGTTTGCTGGGGTCGAGCTTGGTGGCGCGCGACGGCGTGCCGCCGTCGGCATTGATCTTCCACAAAGCGTCGCGATAGTCGGGAGAGTAGACGATGATATTGTCCCGGCTCCAAGCGCCGCCCCGGGCATTGGGAGCATCCGCGAGGATCGTGGCCGGACCGCCCGTAACGGAGATTTTGCGGAGCTTGCCATCGCTGAAGAAACCGATGAACTTGCCATCGGGCGACCAGAACAAAGCGTAGGCGCCCTCGGTGCCGGCCAGCTTTTCGGCGGAGGCGTTGTCGAGCTTGCGCACCCAGATTGAGTTCCGATCTTTTTGGACACGGCCCGCGAAAGCCACGCGCGTTCCATCCGGGGAAAGCACCGGCGGACCGGAAAAATCCCCCATAAAGTCAAAACTCAGGTCTGCAGGCGGCAGCAAGGATGCGCGGACCACGCGCGGGTGGGGCCGCCCGAAAAATGCCGCCCACACAAGCAAACCCAGGAGCACGAGTACGCCGATAGCCCAGGCGGCGCGTTCTCGCCACTTGCGGTGAGGCAGCACAGGCCGCGCGATATTCGACGTAGAATCCGACGAACTGATCCAGCGCAGCTGGCGGGCGATGTCGGCCGCGCTCTGCCAGCGCGACTCGGGGTCTTTCATCAGCGCGCCGTGGATCACGTGCTGCAAGGCGGGCGGCGCTAATGGTTGATGCACCGAAACGGGTTCCGGGTCTTTTTCGAGGATGGCCGAGGCGACCGAAACCTGGCTCTTTCCTTCGAAGGCGCGTTTGCCCGTGGACATTTCGTAGAGCACGGCGCCGAAACTGAAGATGTCGCTGCGCGCGTCGGCCTCTCGCCCTTCAATCTGCTCGGGCGACATGTACTGATACGTGCCGAGCACCGTGCCTTCCGCTGTCAGGGGGTGGCTTACGTTCGGCGAGGTCATGGTGGCCGAGAGCCCCGAGGATTGCGGCAAAACAGTGCTGGCGGTCTTGGCCAGTCCAAAATCGAGAAGCTTCGCCCCGGTACGCGTCAGCATGATGTTGCCGGGCTTCAGGTCTCGGTGCACCACTCCTGAGCGATGAGCCTGGTCAAGACCTTCGGCGATCTCTGCCCCGTAACGCAATACCTGCTCGAGCGGCAGACGTCCCCTGGTCAAGCGCGTGCCCAGAGATTCTCCCTCGAGAAACTCCATGACGATGAAGTGAATGCCGTTCTGCTCGCCGAGATCGTGGAGCTGGCAGATGTTGGCGTGGCTTAGCTGGGAGATGGCACGAGCCTCGCGCCGGAAGCGCTCCAGAGCGTCGGGACGCTCGGAGAGATGCGCGGGAAGAATCTTGATGGCGACCGTGCGATCGAGGCGGGTATCGGTGGCGCGATAGACTTCGCCCATGCCGCCGGCTCCGACCGGCGAGACGATTTCGTAAGGGCCGAGTTTGGTGCCGGAGGCGAGAGGCATGGACAGTTGAGGATTATATCGGAGGCTCTGAACCAGGCTCTAGCGATCAGGCTCTAGGCTCTAGCAAAATCTGCTCGACCATCATCGAATTCGTAACGTAAGGAGCAAACGGCTGAATCGAGGTCGAACGAATCCGACGAAAAGCAGCGAAGCCGAGACCGAAAGCCATAAACCGCAACAGGTCGAATGGCTAGAGCCTGATTGCTAGAGCCTAGAGCCTGATCGCTAGAGCCTAGAGCCTGGACCTATCCATTCCGCGATTCCTGTGATAGAAAATTCCCACGGCGATGGAGTTCGCCATAACCGCCCGCCGGGCTGATAACTCCTAACAGAACTTGTGCAGGGGAACTCCATCGTGCTCGATTTTCTTGCGATCTCCGTGGGCGCCATTGTGGGCGCGAACCTTCGTTATTGGATGAGCCGTTCGGCGGTCCGCTGGCTGGGGCCGGTCTTTCCTTATGGAACACTCAGCATCAATGTGCTGGGCAGTTTTGTGCTGGGTTTCTTCCTGGTCTGGACCAGCGAGCGGGTGCTGGTGGATCCGCGCTGGCGGTTGCTGATCGCGGTTGGTTTCTGTGGCGGGTACACCACGTTTTCCAGCTATGCCTGCGAGACCATGGCTTTCTTCGAGCAGGGCCAGTGGACGCTGATGGCGGCGAATTTCTTGGCCAACAATCTGCTCGCGTGCGGGGCGGTGGTGGCCGGCATGGTCCTGGCGAGGGTGCTGTAAAATGGCCGGCGCGATGGCGGTGCAAGTCACAATGTATTTGAACGAGGCTGATCAGTGGCATCGGCGGCCACTGCATCTGGAAGTCCTCAACTACCTGCGCGCGGAAGGCGTCTACGCGGCTACCGCCCTGCATGCCGTTGCGGGCTTTTTGGGGCGACACAAGGTCGAAAGCACGCACCTGGTGGACGCCGGCGGTAAACTTCCGGTCATCATCATTTTCGTGGACACGGATGAGCATGTGAATCGCGTGCTGCCCACCTTGAAAGAAATGGCGGCGCACAGGTTGATCGTGCGGGAGAACGTCGTGCTGGAACAGGGGAATCTGGAGTAATGGGATCCCTAATTTCGCATTTCGCTTCGAAGCGACGCGTCCGATAAATGCAGCCACTCGATATTCTTGCCATTGCAGCGCACCGCGACGACGTGGAGCAGACTTGCGGCGGCACGTTGCTCAAGATGGCGGAGCGCGGCTATCGCACCGGCATTCTCGATCTGACTCGTGGCGAGATGGGGACGCGTGGTTCAGCCGAGGATCGCGAGCACGAAGCGATGGAGGCAGCACGCATTCTCAAAACCGCATGGCGCGGCGCGCTCGATATTCCGGACGGGCGAGTCGAGAATACGTGGGAGAACAAGCTGAAAGTTGCTCGTGTACTGCGCGAACAGCGGCCACGAGTCGTGATTCTGCCGTACTGGAAAGGGCGGCATCCGGATCACTACACGGCTTCGACGTTAGGGTATGAGGCTTGTTTTCTGGCGGGATTGAAGAAACTGGACTGTAGCGCCGCCGTCCCGGCGACTGTCGTTGCGGACCTCCCACCAGCAACCCTGAGGGCGGGACGCCCTCAGGACAGCCGGCAAGATGCCGGCGCTACACCTCATCGGCCGTTCAAGATTATTTACGCGACGCTTTATTACGATGTGCGGCCTACGTTCGTCGTCGATATTACGGAGCAGTTCGAGGCTCGGTTCCAGTCCTTGATGGCCTACAAGACGCAATTTTCCGATCAGGAAGCGGGCAGGGACCTCTTCCCTGCTCACAAGGAAATTCGCAATCGCGTGGAGGCTATGGCGCGCTTCTACGGAATGCTCGGCGGCGTGGAGTACGCCGAGCCTTTCCTGCAGAAGGAAGTCGGGTTGGTGGAAGATTTGTTGATGATTCCGGTGAAGAGTATCTAGTGGCTGTTGGCTGTTGGCTGTTGGTCGTTGGCTATTGGTCGTTGGCTAAACCCGCAGATGTGCGCGGTTCAGGGAATATCCCGCGGGGGCCTTTGACTAGAGGTGCTTTGAAAGGGACGGCCTTCAGGCCGTCCGCCAATTGCTTCCGAAAACTCGGGGCTTCAGCCCCTGGGGTACATTGCCTCGACACTGGATCAGCGACGAGCATCCCCGACGCCCAAGCGCTGAGCGACGAATTCACTCCTATGCTGGCTGCTCACGATTGAAGGCTGACGACGAGCTAATAGCCAACGACCAACAGCCAACGACGAACAGCTAACGACCAACGACTACACCTGACGACTGATGACTGAAGACTGACTCCTACTTCCTCACCGCCACGGCCACTCCATCGCGCACGGGCATGATGGTGGTGAAGAAGTCCGGAGATGCGTAGAGTTGGCGATTGAAATCCATAATCGCCTTGGTGGTGGCATCAGGATTTTTGTCGACCACTCGGGCACTCCAAAGCACGTTGTCGGTGATGAACAGTCCGCCCTTCTTCACGCGTGGCGGCACCAGGCGCAGGACGCGCGGATAATCGTCTTTATCGATGTCGTTGAAGACGATGTCGAAGACTCCTTTTTGTTCGGAGAGCACCTCGATCGCGTCGCCCAGGTGAACGGTGATACGGTCGGCGACGCCAGCGCGCTGAAAATAACGCCGGGCCTTCTCGGCGTTCTTGGGGTCGCTGTCGGTATAGTGCACGCGGCCGCCCTCGCCCACAGCGCGCGCCCACCAGATGGTGGAGTATCCGATGGCCGAGCCCATCTCGAAGACGGTTTTCGCGCCCGTCATCATGACCAACTGCTGGAAAAAACTGGCCACAACCGGGCCAACGATGGGGATTTTGTTGCGGGTAGCTTCGGCCTCCATTTCGGAGAGCACCTCGTCGCGCGGGGGCAACAGCGAGTAGAGATAAGTGTCGACGTCGGGTTGAGTCACGAAACCGTGATGGCGCCAGCTGGCTGCGTTCGGTGCGGTGGACAAGGCGGCCCCCTTGGGAGATTTCAGATTGTCGATTTCAGATTGTAGATTCTTCCGTCGAAATTTGCGATCTGGCCGAGGCGTTCAGATTGCAGATTTCAGATTTCAGATTTCAGATTTTCGATTTCCAGTCCTCGTCGGCGCAATCGATCTGCAATCTGAAATCGATAAATCTGAAATCAGATCGTGTCTCCTGGCTTCATCTCCAGCACTTTGACGTTCGGAGCCAGCTTTTGTAATTCGCTCGGCCTGCCGGTCAGAACCGGGAATGTTCCGAAATGCATGGGGATGACGGTTTGGGCCTGCAGCAGGTTGCAAGCGTACGCGGCTTCGCGCGGCGACATGGTGTAGTGGTCGCCGATGGGGATCATGGCAATTTCGGGCGCATACAAATCGTGAATGATCTTCATATCGCCGAAGACGTTGGTGTCGCCGGCATGGTAAATCTTCACCCCGTTGGCGAACTCGATCACGAACCCGACGGCCTCGCCGCCATAGAGAATCTGGTCGCCATCCTGAATGCCGCAGGAGTGGTCGGCGTGCACCATGGTGACCTTGATGTCGGCGACTTTCACTGTGCCGCCCTTATTCATCGAGATTACATTTTGGAGGCCTTTTTTCTCGAGCCAGCCCGCCAATTCCGGAATGGCAACCACCGTGGGACTGTGTTTTTTACCGATCTCGACGGCATCGCCGATGTGGTCACCGTGCGCATGCGTGCAAAGCATCACGTCGAGGTGCTTGAGGGTCTTCTCGTTCCCGGGGCACATGGGATTGTTCATCACCCACGGGTCGATGAGGATGATTTTTCCGCCGGGGGTTTGAATGCGGAAGGTCGCGTGGCCGAGCCAGGTGAGTTTGATGCCTTTCAAGTTCATAAGAGCGGTCGCCAGTCTCCAGTCTCAAGTCGCCAGTCTCAAGTCGTCAGTCTCCAGCTAGTCGTCGGTCCGCGTTCGTCGGCAAGCTGATTCTCCATAGATGCCTGCCGCGGTTATTCGGATGTGGGTTTCAGCTGACGACTAGCGACTGGCGATCAACGGCCGATTCTAAGAGATTTTTCTGTCTCGTGCTCGGGAATTCTGTTACATATGTGTGCCGTGTCGAACCTGAAAATTCTTCTCACTCGCCAACAGATTGCGCAACGGGTCAAGGAACTGGGCGCGGAGATCACGCGCGATTTTGCCGGACAAACCATCATCTTTGTGGGCGTGCTCAAGGGGGCGGCGATTTTCCTGAGCGATCTGGCGCGGGAAGTGCAACTGGACTCGACCTTCGACTTTATCGGCGTCTCCAGCTATGGGAACCGGCCGGATCCTACGCACGAATTGCAGCATGGATGGGATTCGACGGGCGAAGTGAAGCTGACCAAGGATGTCGACCAGTCGATGGAGGGGAAGAATGTGATCCTGGTGGAAGACATTCTCGACACCGGACTCACCCTGACGTTCCTGAAGAAGTTTTTGCTAGCGCACAAACCACGCGTGTTCAAGATCGCTGCGCTCCTCGATAAACCTTCGCGACGGAAGTTGCCGATTGAGGGTGACTACGTGGGGTTCAAGATCCCGGATGAGTTCGTGGTGGGGTATGGGCTGGATTATGCGGAGAAGTACCGGAATCTTCCGGACGTGTGCATCGTTCCTCGGGAGTAAATCCGACGGGCGGGGACGCCCGTCGCTCCATGTAACTCGTGTAAACGAATTGGCTGTTCATCGCTCCATCTGTGCCGAGCTTTGCTCGGCCGGGCAGACGAGGGCGTCTGCCCCTACGTGATCAACAGGCCCATGGCCGGCGGCTGCTATCATAGTTGCAGTGCATTCCACTACATCCCAACCTGAGAGCCAGCTGAAAGTTGAGCCTTTGCTGCTGGAAGTGGCCGACGTGGTCAATACCACGCTCGACCTTGATACCACCCTGCGCCGGGTGGCGGAATTGGTACGCAAGGTCATCGACTACGAAATTTTTGCGATCCTGCTGCTGAACGAGAAAGCGCAGGAGCTGCGGTTCCGCTTTCAGACGGGATACCCGCGGGAATATTCGGAGCGCGTGCGGATCAAGGTCGGCCAGGGAGTGACGGGGCGGGCTGCGCAATTGCGGCAGGCGATTCTGGTGAACGACGTCACCAAGGAAGACGGCTATATCGAAGCCATTCCGAACGTGCGCTCGGAGCTGGCAGTGCCGCTGATCGTCAAGAACCGGTTGATTGGGGTGATTGATATCGAGGCGCGGGAGCCGGGCTACTTCACGGATGAGCATCGGCGGCTGTTGACGCTGATCGGCTCGCGCATGGCCGTCGGGATCGAGAATGCGCAGCTCTACACGCGCACCACGCGGCAGGCCCGCACGCTCCTGCTGCTGAATGAGATCGCGCGCGAGCTGTCGTCGATTCTGAATCTGGATCAGCTTTTGAAGCGGATCGCGGAACTGCTGAACCGGATCATCGATTACCAGATGTTCAGCATCCTGCTGCTGGATGAAGGCGGACAGACGCTGACCCATCGCTTCTCGTTGAGGTTCCAAGAAAGCATTCATCTCAAGCATGACATTCCTCTCGGACAGGGCCTGGTGGGAGCGGCGGCGGCCGAGAAGATGGCGGTGCTGGTGCCGGACGTGAGTAAGGATCCGCGCTATGTGATGGCGAATCCCGAGACCAAGTCGGAACTCGCGGTCCCGCTCATTTACAAGGACAAGGTGATCGGCGTGCTTGACCTGGAGCATACGCGGCGGGGATTTTTCACGGAAGACCATAAGCGGACGATCACGACTCTGGCAGCGCAGGTAGCCATCGCGCTGGAGAATGCGCGTTTGTACGAACAGATCGCGCGGCAGGAGCGGCGGCTGGAACGCGACCTGGCGTTGGCGCGCGAGTTGCAATTCCGGCTGCTGCCTCCGTCGATGCCGAAGCTCGAGAATCTGGAGGTGGCGGCGAAATTTGTTCCAGCGCGCGCCATCGGCGGAGATCTTTACGATTTTGTGCATTACACGGGTTCGCGGCTGGGCATTGTGATCGGCGATGTCAGCGGGAAAGGCGCTCCGGCTGCGATTTACGCGGCGCTGGTGAGCGGCATACTGCGCTCGCATGCTCCCATTGAACCGGCGCCCGCGGAGATGCTTTCGGCGGTGAACTTCTCGCTGGGCGAGCGGCGTATTGAGGCGCAGTACATTTGCCTGATGTATGCCGTCTGGGACGATGACCGGCGGACTCTGCAGGTGGCAAATTCCGGGCTGCCTCGCCCGATCTACCTTCACGACGGCAAGATAGAAATCATCGAAGCGACGGGCCTGCCGCTGGGCCTGTTCGACGACGCCGAGTACGAAGAGTTCAGCTTCCGCACCAGGCCCGGGGATATGTTCGTGTTCTTCAGCGACGGCATTCTGGACGCCAGCAACAAGGCCGGGGAGATGTTCGGGCGCAAGGGCGTGGAGCGTGTGATTGCGGCCTGCCCCGAGCAAACGCCGGAGTGCGTGGTCGCATCCTTGTTCCAGGCGGTCGAGGAATTTTCCGAAGGCCAGAACGCGTTCGACGATCAGACGGTGGTTGCCATCAAGGTAAAAGGGAGTGCTTCGAAGCGCCCGTGAGCCGCCACCTCGCGACCCCCGTGGGACGTCCCCCGGCATTTTCGTACCGTGAAGTACGCCACGGATTGCTGCGCCGTTCGGCGGGCTTCGCACTCTGCTGTGACGAGATCCCGTTGACGCGGCTCGCGGAACGCTTTGGCACGCCTTTGTACGTTTATTCCGCATCGACCATCCGCGAGCGCATGCGCGCGTTTCAGCGTGCGTTTCGAAAAGCACCGCACACGGTCTGTTATTCGGTAAAGGCTAATTCCAATTTGACGATCCTGCGCCTCCTGGCCGGCATGGGATGCGGTTTCGACGTGGTTTCGGGCGGCGAACTCGAGCGCGTTCTGCGGGTGGATCGGCGGGCAGCCAGGCGGGTCGTGTTCTCCGGCGTCGGCAAGACCAAGGAAGAAATGCAGGCAGCGTTGAAGGCGGGCATTCTGCTGTTCAACGTGGAAAGCGAATCGGAATTATGGGTGCTGGCGGAGTGCGCCGCTCGGCTACATAAGACCGCACGCATTGCCCTGCGCGTGAATCCGGATGTGCCGGCCAACACGCATCCTTACATCTCGACCGGGTTGCAAAAGCATAAATTTGGAGTACCGATCGGCGAAGCGCGGACGCTCTACGCTAAGGCTTCGGGCACGCGCCATCTGAAGGTGGCGGGCGTGAGCGTACATATTGGCTCGCAGATTACGGAAATGGAGCCTTTCGCGGCGACGATGGAGAGGGTGGCTGCGCTGGTTCGTGAACTTCGCCAGGATGGCCACGAGATCGAGTACATCGACGCAGGCGGCGGGTTGGGGATTGCGTACGAAGGTGGAGGGACAGACGTCTCGTCCGTCACGGCGGGCGGGGACGCCCGCCTCTCCATTACTGACTTCGCCGATTACGCCTCCCAATATGCGCAGGCCTTGCTCGGTCCGCTGCGCGGGTTGAAAGTTCGCCTGTTGCTGGAGCCGGGGCGAGCGATCGTCGGACCTGCGGGCGCGCTGCTGAGCACCGTGTCTTACCGCAAAAACAACAACAGCAAGAAATTTCTGGTGGTGGATGCGGCCATGAACGATCTTCTGCGGCCATCACTGTACGGCGCATTCCACGAAATTGTTCCGGTGGAAGTGCCGCGCGAGGATCGTGCGCGGGAGACCGTGGACGTGGTGGGACCGATCTGCGAGTCGGGAGACTTTCTGGCGCGGGACCGAGAGTTGCCGCCGGTCGACGAAGGCAAGCTGATTGCGATTCTCGATGTGGGCGCGTACGGGATGGCGTTGTCTTCCAATTACAACAGCCGCCCGCGAGCGGCCGAGGTACTGGTCGATGGGAAATCCGCGAAGCTCATCCGGCGGCGGGAAACGGCGGGGGATTTGATGCGGTATGAGCTATGAGCTGCGGGCTGCGAGTTCCTGCTCCGAAATTTTTTACCACAGAGACACAGAGGCACAGAGAGATCCAAAATAATTCTTCTCTGTGGCTCTGTGACTCCGTGGTGTGAGTATCTTTCGCGTTTACTTTGCTTCGTAGACCCACTTCCCTCCCACCATCGTCTTGAGCACCTTCACTTCTCGAATTTTGACGGGGTCGATCTTGAAGATGTCGTCGCTCAGGAGGACGAGATCGGCCAGCTTGCCGGGGGTGATAGAACCTTTCTCTTTCTCCTGGAATTCCGCGTAGGCGGAGCCCATGGTGTAGGCCTCGATGGTCTCGGCGACGGTGAGCTTTTGTTCGGGGAACCAGCCATTGGGATTTTTGCCGTCGAGCGTGGCGCGGGTCACTGCTGCGTAGACGCCGAGCATGGGATTGAGGGGCGCGACGTCCCAGTCGGTGCCGAAGGCGAGGCGCACATGATGGTTCAGAAATGTGCGAAAGGCATAGGTGCGGCTGGCACGGTCGTGGCCGATGCGGCCTTCGGCCCAGCGGCCATCGTCGATGGCGTGATAGGGCTGCATGGAGGCGATCACACCAAGCTCGGAGAAGCGGTCGAAGTCTTTCGCAGCCACGTGCTGCGCGTGCTCGATGCGGAAACGGCGATCTGCCTTGCCGTGTTCCTTGACGATGTCGGTGTAGAAATCGAGGATGATCGAGATCGCATGGTCGCCGATGGCGTGCGTGCATAACTGGAGGCCGGCGGCGTCGGCTTTCATCATGCGATCGCGCATCGCCGCCGGCGGTTGCATTTCGCTGGAGAGCAGTCCGCGATTTGCGGGTGTGTCCGTGAACGGTTCGAAGAAGTAGGCGGTGCGCGATCCCAGGGAGCCGTCAGCGAAGCCTTTGAGCGCTCCAATTCGCAGGTATGGACCGCCGAAGGCACGCCGGACGCCGATTTTCGCGAGGTCCTCGAAACCGACGATCGATGGAGCGACGTAGATGCGGGTCGTCAGCTCGCCGCGTTGCAACAACTCGCCGTAGACCGCGATGTCTTCGTAATCCGCGCTCATGTGCTGCACGCTGGTGACGCCCAGGGAACCGGCATATCCGAGGGCGCGTTTCACGGCATGCATGCGCTCGTCATGGGAGAGCGGCGGGACGGCTTTGTAGAGCAAGTCCTGAGCGGCGTCTTTGAGCGCGCCGGTGGGATTGCCCTGGACATCGCGAACGATGGCGCCGCCGGGTGGGTCGGGAGTTTGTGCAGTAATGCCCGCTGCACGCAGCGCCGCCGAGTTGGCGAGACCCATGTGGCCATCGTAACGACTGACGAAGACGGGCGTGTCGTGCGTGACCGGATCGATCAGCTCTTTGGTCGGAAATTCCGCGGGAGTCCACTTGGTTTCATCCCAGTCACCGCCGAGAATCCACGATCCCTTGGGCGTGACTTTGGCGCGCTCGCCGATGCGGCGGGCAAACTCCTGGGCGCTGGTCGCGTCGTTGAGTTGGACGTTATCGAGTTGCGCGCCGCCGGAGACGAAGTGCACGTGGGAATCGTTGAAGCCGGGTAGGAGGAGTTTGCCTCCGGCGTCGAGCATTTGCGTTTTGGAACCACGCCAGGCTGCGACTTCCGTGTCCGTGCCTACTGCGACGATGCGGTCACGCAGGATGGCGACCGCTTGCGCGGAAGGTTTCGCGGGATCGACGGTCCAGATGTTGGCGTGGGTGATGATGAGGTCGGCAGCGGGTGGAGATTGGGCTTTCGCGCCGCAGAGCGCCAGGATCAAACCGCAGAATAGGAGGAAACGAGAAAATACTAATTGGTTCATCGCATGTCGACGGGCGGGGACGCCCGTTCGCTCCAATGAAACGTTGAAACTTTGCAATATGCTCTTATCTCTGTCCCCATTTCAATTTCGTTCGCAATACTTCGAAGAAGGCGCGGCGGATTCGCAGCAACTGGACCCGGTAGTCCGCTTTGCGGCAGACCACCCGGTCATCGTCGCGCACCGGCGTGCCTACCTGGCCGTCAACGCTTAGATAGGCCTCTTCTTCCCCGGTCTTCACAACAATTTCGATTTCCGAGGAGTCGCGCACCACCAGCGGGCGATGCGTGAGCGAGTGCGGCGAGACGGGCGTAATGACGAAGGCATCCACCGAAGGGGTCAGGATCGGACCGCCAGCGGCCATGGAATAGGCTGTCGAACCGGTCGGGGTCGACACGATGAGGCCGTCGGCTTTGTAGGTGCTGACATAAACTTTGTCGATGAACAAATCATAGGTATTGAGGCGCGCGATGGCGCTCTTGTTCACGATGACGTCGTTCAGCGCGGAGTAATTCAGGATCGATTTCCCTTCGCGCAGGAGTTCACACAGAAGAAGCGAGCGCGCTTCGGTGGTGGCGCGCTTCTGATCTATTTCGTCGAGCGCCTGGTAGAGTTCCGGCAAGGGCACTTCGGTAAGGAAGCCGAGCGAGCCGAGATTTATGCCGAGCACAGGGATGCCGGACTTGGCAACCACGCGCGAAGTTGAGAGCAAGGTGCCGTCGCCGCCCAGGACGACGACGAAGTCGAGCGCACGCGAACCCATCGCGCTGCGCTCCATCACCTCCGGGCCGCTGCAGTACACGGCGGTTTCGCGATCGATGACGATCTGGTAGTCGTGTTTGCGGAACCACTCGAACAGTGGAGGAAGAATTTGCGCGAGTTCCGGCTTGGCCGGTTTGGACATGATGCCGACGGATTTGGGATGGGACGTCTTGCCGGTGGGCATGGTGAAGGAAGCATTGTAACTTAGAGGCTCTAGCAATCAGGCTCTAGCGATCAGGTACGCTCTAGGCTCTGGCTTGGAGTTTCAAGTTTCGGGTTTCAAGTTTCGAGTGTTCATGCAGGTCGCGCATTGCACACTCGAAACTTGAAACTAGAAACTCGAAACTGCCTTTCAGAATTTGGCGTACAGCAAGAATTCGCGATTGCCTTCCGCGCCCAGGATCGGGGAGTCGATGTGATCGGTCTGTTGGGCGCCGAGCTGAATTAAGCACTGACGCACTCGTTCGACGGCGGCTTTCTGGGCCGCTTCGTCACGGACGACTCCTCCTTTCCCTACCTGTTCGCGTCCGGCTTCGAATTGCGGCTTCACCAGGACGACGACATTTTTGTCTTCCTTCGAGTTCGTGCCTGGACGGGCGGGGACGCCCATCTCTCCACTATCCCTTTCTTGACGGGCGGGGATGCCCGTCTCTCCACTATCTGAACTTGGAAACGCGGCGGCGATCACGGCCGGGAGGACCAGCGTCGCGGAGATGAAGGAGACGTCCATGGCGACGAATGAGACGAACTCGCCGAGTGCTTCGTGTGTGAGATAGCGGGCATTGGTTTTCTCGAGGAGACGAACGCGCGGGTCCTGGCGCAGGCGAAAATCCATCTGGCCATAGCCGGTGTCGACCGCGATCACGCGAGCAGCGCCGCGTTGCAGAAGGCAATCGGTGAAGCCTCCGGTCGAGGCGCCCACGTCGAGGCACGCCAAGCCATTCACCTCGATTTGCCAGTGATCGAGTGCACGCTCGAGTTTGAGTCCGCCCCGGCTTACGTACTGCAAATCGTCGGCCAACAAACGCAGTGTGGCGTTGGACTCGACGGCGGCTCCGGACTTTTCGATCTTCTGCTCATTTACCAGAACTTTTCCCGCGAGAATCAGCGCCTGCGCGCGTTCGCGCGACGGCACCAGGCCGCGTTCCACGAGCAGTTTGTCGAGGCGGAGTTTCATCGGGCAGCAATCTGCAACTTGCGCATGCGAGCGCGGAGCAGTTCTACCACGAAAGTGCCAGCACTCGTCCCAGTGCAAGGTGTTGAACTAATTCTCAGGGAAACACTTACGTGCGAACTTTCCACTTTATCCACAGAATTTTCCACGGGTGTGTTGAAAACTACAGGAACAACCGTAGAGTACAAGGGCAAAAGAAAAAGCCGCCTGCTGCGGGCGGCTTGAAATTTGTCGGCAAGCTACGCGAAACGGAAATGCGCAATCAGCCGGCGACTTCCTCCAGAAGTTTCTGATCGATGTCGAAGTTGGCATGCACGTTCTGCACGTCGTCGTGTTCTTCGAGCGCTTCGAGCAGACGGATCATGGTGGAGGCGGCGCTGCCTTCGAGCTTGATGTAGTTTTGCGGAATCATCGAGACGCTGGACGAACTCGGAGTGATGCCTGCTTTCTTCACCGCTTCAAGCACGGCTTCGTAAGCGGAAGGCGCGGTGAGAACTTCCCAGCTTTCGCCATCGTCGCGCAGATCGTCGGCGCCGGCATCGAGAACAATCGTCATCAGATCGTCTTCTTTCGCAGCGGCCTTGGGAACGACGATGTCGCCCTTCTTGTGGAACATCCAGGAAACAGCGCCGGCTTCAGCCATGTTGCCGCCGTTCTTGCTGAACGCGTGGCGAATTTCGCTGACCGTGCGGTTGCGATTGTCGGTGTTGATCTCGGCCAGGATGGCGACTCCACCCGGACCGTAGCCCTCAAGGGTGAACTCTTCATAGGTGGCACCGGGGAGTTCGCCGGTACCACGCTGGATGGCGCGCTTGATGTTGTCGGCAGGCATGTTCTCGCTCTTGGCGGCGAGGATGGCGGTGCGCAGACGGGGATTGCTGTCGGGATCGCCGCCACCGTTTTTGGCGGCAATGCTGATTTCCTTGATCAGGCGCGTAAAAATCTTGCCGCGCTTGGCGTCGAGCGCGCCCTTCTTGTGCTTAATTGTGGCCCATTTTGAATGGCCAGACATAGGGATACCTCGTATCTAAAGAACTGGAAATGCGCAGGATTCGCCCATGGAGGAAATCACAGGATAGCCTCGGAAACAAAGCAGGCGAAGTCGGATTATAGCATGGGGGGTTTGGGGTTCAGGTGTCAGGAAGTGCGAAAGCTGATAGCTGATTGCGCGTGGCTTGTGGCTAGCCGTTGTCGAGTGATTTTGGAATATTCCCACCCTAAACCTCGCAAAGAACGCGAGGTACCGTCCAGAGGCCTTTTCAAAAGGCAGCTACCGCGAGAATTTTTCCCTAGAACTTCGCAGCGGCTTTTGCCTGGTGCTCTTTGTAGGCGTAGATCACGGCCAACAACGGCGCGGCGATCAGGACACCCCAGAACGGAATGAGGATGCCCAGAACGATCGGGGCGAGGATGGACGCCCAGATCGGCACGCGGGCGGTGCGCTTCATGATGTAGGGTTGCAGAAGAAAGCCGTCGACGATCACGATGCCCGCGTACAGGATCAGCACGTAAAGCGAATGCTGCAAGCTTCCCCAGTGGATCCAGGCGGCCAACACGGGCCCGAGCAAGCTGAGTACCGGACCGATGTGGGGCACAATCTGAAGAACCGCTCCCAAGATTGCCCACAGCGGTGCCCACGGAACCTTCAACAGGTAAAGACCAAGCAACCAGAGACAACCGACCGCCAGAGAATCCTGCGCTTGGGCGACAGCCCAGTTTTTCAGGGCGCTGCCGGTGATACGAGCGTGCTCGCCAAGACTCATAGTGAATTGGATGCAGCCACTAGAACAAATTTTGGAGAATTTCCGACCCGTGTCAACCTTGCAGGTCACTTCTTCGTCCATAGTGATATCGGACAAGTCGCCAGTCGCTAGTCGCCAGTCGTCAGCAAGATCCTGGATCGAAAGCTGTTGTCGGGCTGACGGCTGGAGACCGGAGACTGACAGCTGACGACTTTCATGGAGACCGCACTGACTTCCGCGTTCGGCGCCGCGGCACAGAAGATCACGGCCGAAGAATTTGATGCGATCGTGCGCCGGCACCAGCGGCGTGTGCACCGTTTCCTTCTCATGCTGCTGCGGGATCCTGAGGAGGCTGACAATCTGACTCAGGAATGCTTTCTGCGAGCGTATCAGAACCTGTCGAGCTTTCGCGGGGAGTCGAGCCTGGAGACTTGGCTGCTTCGGATCGCGGCGAATTTGGCACGCGATCATGCTCGCAGTCGCAAGGCTAGCTTCTGGAAACGGTTGCTCGGGCTGGACGACGAGGCGGAAAATGGGGCGGCCGCGCATGTGCCGTCCGGGGACGCTTCTCCGGAGCAGGTGCTGCTGGCCCGCGAGGACGTGCGCGCGGTCTGGGATGTGGCCAATCAACTTTCGCAGCAGCAGCGTGCGGTGTTCCTGCTGCGCTTCGTCGAAGAGATGGAGTTGACCGACATCGCCGATGCGCTTGGGCTTCAGGTGGGCAGCGTGAAGACACATCTGTTTCGGGCGCTGCAGACGGTACGGGGTAAATTGAGGGACTTGCGATGAATTCCAACGAAAACGCTCACGATCCGCTGGTGGAGCAAGCCCTGATCGGATTCGATCTGGCTGCTGAACATCATATCGCCCACTGCGAACCGTGCCAGACAGAACGGGAGAGGGTGGAAGAGGCATTGTGCCGGTTCGGCGCGGCGAATCGGGAGTATGCCAACCGGCCGGCGAGTTTCTGGGAGCAGCAGGCCGCCAGCATTCGCGCGGCGCAACAAGCCTCGGTGCAGCGGTCGCGGGCGACGCTGGCGCTGGTTCCAAGCGTGGTCGTGCTGCTGTTGCTGGGATTCGCGGTGTTGGGTCGCGCGCCGGGAGTACGCCCGGTGGCGGTCGCGCCGCCGCCAGCGCAGACCGACTCCGATCACGAGTTGCTGGTGGGAGTGGAGCGCGCAATGGGGAGGCGCACTCCGCTTGCATTGGAGCCGGCGACTCTGATGGTCGAAGAGAGCAGTGGAAACGAGCCTTTGAATTCGACAGACGAAAGCAAGGAGAGGCGTTCTCATGAAAACTAGATGGATGGTTGCGTTCAGCACACTGGCGTTGGCGGGCATGCTGCAGGCGCAGGAAACTGCGCAGGCTGGGGGTGGCGTAGCCGTGCATGCGGGAGGTATGGGACCGCACGTGATGATAAGGCATGAAATGGGGAAATGGTGGCAGAACCCGGACGTCGTCTCGAAGCTGGGGTTGAGCGATTCGCAAATCTCGCAGCTTAACCAGGTTTTCTACAATCACAAGATGAACTTGATCGACTACGGCGCCGCCATGGAGAAGCAGGATCTGAAACTGCAGAGCATGCTGGACGCGGACCAACCCGACGAGGGCCAGGTGAACGCGCAGGTCGACCAAGTGCTGGCAGCTCGCGGCAAACTGGAGCGCGAGTTTACAACCATGAGCCTGGATCTGCGGAAACAGCTGTCGTTGGAGCAGTGGCGTCAGCTCAAGACCATTCGCGGCGCCGAAGGCGGGCCGGGCGATCACTTCTTCATGTACTTCAAGCAAAAGGGTATAGGGCCGCGCAGCCCTGATATGCCCATGGGGCCTGATGGAATGCCGCTCCCTCCACCACCTCCACCCGGGCTGGATTAGATCCGTAACGAGTGTTGTACCCGCCGCCTGGCGTCCTTCCAAGGACCCAGGCGGTTTTGCTTTTTTGCGTGGTAGACTCGAAAATATCCCCTCCGGCGAGGCGAATTTTGCCATGAAATTTGGCGTCATTATTTTCCCCGGATCCAACTGCGATCACGACGCTTACTGGACCATTCAGCAGGTGGCCAAGCAGCCGGTGACCTTTCTCTGGCATGAATCGCATGACCTGGAAAACTGCGATGCCATCATCGTGCCGGGCGGTTTTGCCTTTGGGGATTACCTGCGCACGGGGGCGATTGCGAAGTTTTCTCCGGTGATGGAGTCGGTAAAGAAGTTCGCCGACAGCGGCGGAATCGTGCTGGGGATCTGCAACGGTTTCCAGATTCTGTGCGAGGCTGGCCTTCTGCCCGGCGCACTCATGCGGAATGTTGGGCTCAAGTACATCTGCAAGCCGGTGCATGTGCGGGTGGAAAATGCGGACACGCTTTTCACCAGCACGTGCCGGCAGGGCGAGGTTCTGACGATTCCGATCGGGCACATGGAAGGCAATTACTTCTGTGATGATTCGACGCTGGCGGAACTGCAGCGCGATCAGCGTATTGTTTTCCGCTATTCGACGGCGGCGGGCGAGATCACGCCGGAGGCGAATCCGAATGGGTCACGCGACAACATCGCCGGGATTTGCAGTCCGGGGCGGAATGTTCTCGGCATGATGCCCCACCCTGAGCGGGCTGCCGAGCCCGAGTTGGGATGCACGGACGGATGTAAAGTGTTTCAGTCTCTGGTAGGCGCGATGGCTTCGAAGTAGTCTGATGTCTGATGTCGGAAAGTTCCACTTCCCTGCTTCAACTTAGGCCCTGAGCTTCGACGGGCGGGGACGCCCGTCGCTCCATTGAGCGTATGGTTCGCTTCGGAATTGCCGGATTCGGTTTGCACGCGGTCCGCAGGCTGATGCCGGGGTTTGCGCTGGCGCGCGGTTGCCAAGTGACAGCCCTCTCACGCCGGGACATGGCCGCGGCGCGTGCGTCTGCGGCGCAATACAAGATCCCCCTTGCATTTGATTCCGTGGCCGATCTTTGCCGATCGCCCGAAGTGGATGCGGTGCTGGTCACCACTCCGAATGCGCTGCACCTTTCTGACGTGATGATGGCGATAGCTCACGGCAAGCCGGTGCTTTGCGAAAAGCCCATGGGCATGAATGCGGGCGAGTGCAAGCAAATGGTGGAGGCGGCGCGCAGCGCGCAGGTGCTGCTGGGCGTGGCACAGGTTTTTCGCTTTGAGGACAGCACGGCGCGTCTGCGCGAGCGCGTGGCTTCCGGCCAGATCGGGCGGCCGGTCTTCGCGCGATCGGAGTTTTCCTATCCTGCCAACCATCACAAGCGCACCTGGCTCACCGATCCGGCGCTGGCAGGAGGTGGGCCGATTGCGGACGTCGGCGTGCATTGCGTGGATGCGCTCCGCTATGTTCTCGACGACGAGGTCGTGCGGGTGATGGCGCGTGGCATGTGGGATGCGCGATCGGGCGGTGTGGAGGCGGCCGCCGCTTTGAGCCTGGAGTTTGCGCGCGGAACGTTGGGCACGGTGATGGTGTCGATGCGCGCGGATTACCGCACGCCCATGGAGTTCGTCGGGGAAGAGGGCGTGCTGCGGGCCGACGATGGGCTGAACGTGGAGCGTCCGATCAACCTGCAATTGCGCCGGAACGGCGCGGTGGTCGAGAACGAAACTGTTTCGAACCAGTACGCGTATGCCCGCCAGGTCGATATGTTTGCAGCGGCCGTGCAGGGGGAGGCCGCGTTCCCGGTACCCGGAGAGGAAGGCTGGCAGAATCAGGAGATTCTGGATGCGGCCTTCCGGAGCTTGCATAGCGGGAAGGCGGAAGAAGTGCCGCGGGTCGTGGCTTCGCGGGGAATGGCGGGGTAATAATTTGTAGCGCCGCCGTCCCGGCGGCTGTCCGGCGGGCGTCTCGCCCGCCTGCGAGCGCGGGACGCGCTCGCGACTGCCGGCAAGATGCCGGCGCTACTTTCGTTCGCGCCTTTGCAATTCTTTCCATAACTCGGGGAGCGTTGCGTCCTGAGTAGATGCCGGCGGGTGAGGACGCCCCTCGCTCCATTCGAAGTTACGGGATGACAGCGTTGTTGGTTTGGGGCAGCGGTGTTTTTAGGGCGGAATTCTCGGGCTTGGGCGGGATGCCTCTTGCCTGGACGATGGCCCAGTGCCATTCCTGATCGGGGGCGGGAGTGGAATTCAGAGCGGCTTTAAATATCGTGGTTGCGGACGGAAGCGCGTTTGCCTTCAGGTGATAGAGCGTGGTGATGTCCGCCTGCTTTTCCGAAACCAGAGGGGTTTCCTCTGCCGCAGGCCGAAGTTTTCCCGTTCCGTAATACCCTGCCGTAGGATTCGGGCGCCGGACGATGGTCAGACCGACCGTGATTTCCTCCACCTGCCATTGGGTCCCGTTGAAGACTGAAACTTGCAGGCCCTGGTCGCTGATGGCGGCGGGACCGTCCAGCTTCCGAAGTTCTTCTTCGGGCAAGTCCATCTGGACAAACGGCCGGGATAGCAGCGAGGCGGCTCGTGAGTTGAAGGACAGACTGCAGGTTACGTCCGGCGAGGAAACCTGAAACGTCCGGCCCGCCTGATCGAAGGTGTATAGGAAGTTCCCGTGCGTTATGTGGAGGGCCTCGGCCTGGTCGAGGACCTGAGAAAAATTGTCGTTGTCGATCACCGTGCGGCCGGGTAGAGGAGCCTCGGGCTGGGGATGCTGCGGCTGGCCTTTCTTTTTGCGCATGGAGCGGGCGACGTCGCCGAGCGGAACGGGAGCATCGTCGGACTGGGCCCATGCGCCGGAGCAGAAAAAGACTCCGCAGACGGCGAGGATCATTCCCCGGTAAAGCTTGTGGCCCAAGGTCCCAGACTCGATCATGCGAATGAGTTTTCTTCGCCTTCAGCGCGAGCCGGCGGAAGACGCGTTCCGGGGGGAGGCCGACTTACTCATAAATTGTAGCGGTGAAAAGGCGCGCGCAGAACGGCGCAGACACGAACGTAGGTGCTAGAACCTAAGGCCGGGAGTAGCGAGTACCTGGTACCGAGTACCCAGTTTGCTCAGAATTTTCGCGAAGCTCCGCGTTTTGAGGAGCGAACAGGAAGGATGAGGGCACGTCTTCCAGAAGTGGCGAGCAACGGGGCGCCGCACCCTCGCAGAACTCAGTGGTCAGGGTTTACAGCAGGCCTGACGCGCGAAAACGCGTGACGGGATCTACCACCGGCTGACGTTTAAATATCCAGCGGGCCACCGCAAACCCCAACGCCGCGTAGCAAACATGCATCAGTCTCATACGCCCACCCTCCCCGATGTACAAAGATGCGGGTTACGTACCGTAGGGGAGGAACCTTTTTACCTGACAAAAGTAGCAACGAGACACCAGAAGGGCAATGCACCAAAAGTGCTATGGGCTAGCACTGAAGTAATACGCAGTCACCAGAATGGAACCGTTACCTCTTCCCTAGCGGCGGCCGTGCAACACCTGCTCGCGGGGGTTCTCGACCGAGGCTGCTCCTTCCAGTGAATGCGCTTTGTTGCCATGAAAAAACAGCAGGTGGACGAGGAACATCAGGATCAGGACCCCTCCGAAGGTGCAGACGATGGTGGCACCAGTTGGGGTATCGAGGCTGACCGAGAAGTAAACCCCCAGGGCGGAGACCAGGGTGCCCATGGTCCAGCCAATGGCAAGCCGGGGGCCGACGCGGTCGGCAAACAGCATGGCGCCTACGGAGGGAACGATCAGGTAGCAGAACACCAGCAGCACGCCGGCGATCGCCACCGAAGAGGTCACGACGAAACCGAAGGAAGCGTAAAAAAGGAAGTCCCAGAGGCGGACGTTGATTCCCTGCCGCTCGGCTTCGGTGGCGTTGGTCGAAATCAGGAGAAATTTGTGCCGGAAAATGTAATGGAAGAGGCCGACGGCGCCGTAGAGCAGGGCAGTTTTCCCGACTTCAGCCCGGGAAACGGCCAGGATGTTGCCGACCAGCATGTCCTTGAGGTGCTCCGTCTCGCCGGTGGCCTTACTCATGGCCAGGATGGCAGCGGCGGACGCAACTGCGTAAGCGATCCCGATAAAGGCTTCCTGAGGAATGTGGCCGCGCCGGGAACGAGCCAGAGCAAAGATGGCGGCTCCGAGGAACGTGAAGCCGAGGCTGAGGAAATAGGCGCCGCGCCCATGCGGGTCCATGCCCACCAGGATTGCGATGGTCGCGCCCAGGGCCGCGATTTGCGCCAAGGCGAGGTCCACGAAAATCACGCCGCGTTCCACCACATGCACGCCCAAATAGGCATGAATACCGGTCAGGATCAGGCTGGCCACAAACGGCCAGATCAAAAAAGGAAGAATCTCCATCGGTCTCCTCGTGCCTACTGCGTGGACTGAAAGGCTTTCGTCAGCAATCCAATATCGTAATCAAAGAGTTCAAAATAGTTTGTCACTTGTTTCTCTCCGCCTACGGAGGGCAGGTATTGGACGACTATACCGCCGGTATCGCGAGCAATGGCTTGCGGAGTTTTCAGGTCAAAATAAGGCTCGACCAGGATGACCTTACAGTTCTCGCGCTTCATCAGGCCGATCAGCTCGATGGTGTGGCTGGGCGTGGGCGGAATTCCGGGCCGGGGCTCCACGTAGCCGATCACGTTCAGGCTAAAGTGCTTGGCGAAGTTCGGGAACGAATTGTGGTAAGTGACAACCTTGCGCCCGTGGTAGGGCTTCATCTCTGCATCCCACTTCTGCTCAGCCGCGGCAAGGCGCTTGTCAAAATCCTGAAAGCGCTCCTGATAGTAGGCGGTATTCGAGGGGTCGAGATCGCCCAGCTTCCCGGCGATACCTTTGGCGATGCGGCGGCCGTTTTCAGGATCGAGCCAATAGTGGGGATTGCCAAGGGGATGAACGTCGCCCATGGCGCGGGTCACGGTGCCGGTGGGGATGTCAAGGATTTCGGCAAACTGCGAAGCATCCAGATAACCGGGCGCGCCCACCTGGATGCGGGCATTGCCGCTCTGGTTGATGAGCGGGGGGAGCCATCCGATCTCCAGTTGGAGGCCCACGACGATCAGCAGGTCGGCCTGACGCAGCTTGAGCAGGAAGCTGGGCTTGGCTTCGACGAAGTGGGGATCCTGATAGCCCTTGGCGATGGATTCCACGGAAATCTTGTCTCCTCCAACTTCCTGGGCCAGGGCTGCGATATCGGTGGTGGCCGTGACCACAGTGAGTTTCTTGGCTTCCGCCAGGCTGGGCAAGAACAGTGCGCCTAGGGATAAGAGAATGAGTAAGACTGCCAGCCGAGTACGGTTCAACATTCCTTCCTTCCCTTCTCTAGAACGGATGCGCGCCGTGCGCTCCGAGCGAGAAGATTAACTGCACAAATAATTCATTGGCATCGATGTTATTCGCATAGCGCGTGAAGCGGTACTGCCCGCGCAGCTGGCTGAACTCGCTGGGCCAATAGGTCAGAACAATCGAGCCGCCCTTGTCGGTCACAGCGGCATCGCGGCTGCGGTCGGAGTGGTCGTAGCGTCCGCCCAGAAACCACCGCCGCGCCAACTGATAATCGCCTGAGGCATAGTATCCGAAAGCCTTTTGCGTAGTGGGGAACTGCTGGCGATCGCTGCGGATGAATTCGGCCCGGCCCACGAACGAATGGTAGATGGAGCGGCGCAGAGGCTTCCAGCGCACAGTGGCGTCGACCCCATAGAGATGCGTGAGGAAATTGGTGCCGAGGTCGTTGTGGCCGCGGGCGTAGGAGATCCCGAGGTCGACGTTGGTGGACTCGGTGATGTCGCGGTAACCGCGCAGGTGGGCCACGGTGCTCACATCACTGCGCTGCGAGGAATGGAAGACATCGCCGGAGTCTCCACGAAACAGTTGGCCGGTAGCTTCCAGAAAGATCCCCTTAGGGGCGGGCAGGATGCGTTCAATGGAGAAGCCCGCGTCGTCGATGCCGTCCTCGCCCGCGACCAGGTTGTTGCTCACCAGCGGGCGCTCGACCCAGGGCAGAACGTGGTTATGCATTGTGTTGACCTTGCCGAAGGCGGAGCGCATCTTACCCACCTTCGCCACGAAGCTGCCGGGCAGGGCCGTGAAGGTGATGTAGCCTTCTTCCAGGTTCACGCCTTCCTCCCCGAAGGAAATGAAGAAGTCGCCGCGGGCGTAGGGATCGATGATCGACTGGAATCCGACCTCCGACTCGTGCATCTGGAAGGCGGGAATCGGCTGGAGTGAGACGGCATTCTGCTGGGAATTTCCGCCGAGAGCGCCGATAAAATCGCCAATGACGCTGATGTCGGGATTGAGTGCCTTTGCGGCGGAGCCTCCCGCACCGCCTAGATTGGGTCCCTGCGCGGTCGCGGCGGCGAGGGCGGCTTCCTGGGTCTGCGCGGGCGCCGCGCCGGTGGGAGCCGTTTGATTCTGCGCGGCGGCCTCGGCTGGCTGAGGAGGAGTGGGCTGCGCGGGAGCAGGCTGTGCGGCGGCCGCCTTCAGCATGCGGATCTGGCCCTCGAGCGCAATGACACGATCCTCGAGGTCGCGCATGCGCTGCTCCATGGCGGAATCCTGCGGGCTTCCTGAGGGAGGAGCCGCGCTTTGCTGGGCGAGAACAGGGGCTGTCAACATACCGGAGACCAGAACGACAACGAACCTAAATTTCATTTCGCGACTCCTGGGACCATTGCATTTCTTGGTGATACGTAGACTTCAGGCAATCGACAGGTGGCTGCGGCGCGAGAAAAGTGCAACTGGATGACGGGCGCGCCTTTCCTAGCAAGGCTTGTGGCGCCCACATCCGGCAGACCTCCGCTGTCCGAGCTTCATGGTGGAGCGGAACTGCGCATCCAGGGGTGTCTGGAGATGACGATTTCGACCACCTGCCTGGCTCGCCCTGCAAACACCGAGAACTGGTTGGAAGGCCGTATCCGGCAGATGCCATCCCACTTCTTCTTGGATGCACAATCTCAAGTTATAAATGGCCGATTTTCAACGGGGAATGCATTAACTTTAACATCTGGAAATGGGAGCAGGGGTGACGAAGCAGAGACGTCACCGCCCGGAAAGTACGCGAGCGGACACCGTATGCCATCCCGTTCCGACCCGCCCAAGTTCGGTGCCACCTATTCACGAACAACGGAGGGCAGAGAGCGCAATTCCCGACAGTGGATGTTAAAGAACTGCTCGAATCCTCGTTCCCCGGCGTGAGTCAGGCGGACGGCTCGCGTGTCCCGCACACGAGCGAGCCACTTCCAGTCCATGAAGCGGGAGAGCAGGGCGGCTCCCACCGCGCCGCCGATGTGGTGGTGGCGTTCGGTCCAATCCAGACACTTATGCGCGAAGGAACGCCTCAGCGCATGTAGCGGCTCTACCTCGATCGCGAGGCTTTTTAGAATATGCTTTCCTGCGGGTGTGACCGTGAATTCGTCCTTGCGATGCCGGATTGCTCCCCGGCGCAGCAGTTCATTCCGCACGGCAATGGCCAACACACCTCCGAGGTGGTCATAGCAGGTGCGGGCAAAACGCATTTCGGGCATTGCGGAAGTCTCGGAATTCTGAGCGAGCGCTCCCAGCGCTTCGACCGCGACGGCGACGTCGGTATTCCTGAGACGGAACAGTCGCTGACGGCCATTCCGTTGCGAGACGATCAAGCCACCCGAGAGAAGCTTGGAAAGATGAGAACTTGCGGTTTGCGGAGAAACCGCGGCCGTCATGGCCAGCTCCGATGCGGAATGGCCATTACCGTCGAGCAAAGCGGTGAGCATCTGAATTCGGCCGGCCTCGCCCATCAGGCCGGCGATACGCGTGATCGAGGTTGCATCCATAGTTCAATGCATATTTAAACATAGATGACACTGCGTGCGCTATTTTTCAGGAAGTAAGCCGGTGACAAATTGCTCACACGTGTGTCGCTCGTCCTGCGCTGAAGACGACGGAGCTTCGCTCCGCTGGGCAGACGAGGGCGTCTGCCCCTACGTGGGCAAATGGCCGAGGAGGTTCCAATGCGATTTCGCTGGAAAAAATAGTGGAGGTAAAGGAATGAAGCGCGGCTGGGAATTCCAGCGGGAGAAAACGTTATGGAGGATCTTACGATTGCTCTTGAGAACCGTCCCGGGGCTCTGGCCGAAATGGGTGAAGCGCTGGCCCGGGCCGGAGTGAGCATCGAAGGCGGTGGCGCGTGGGTGGTGAATGGGAAAGGCGCGGCGCACTTTCTCTTCGAGGATGGAGCGACTGCTCGGCGGGCGCTGGAAGCCGTCGGCATCCTGGTTGTTGAAGAGCGAGATGTGTTGGTGCAACGGCTCAACCAGGAGGAGCCCGGACAACTGGGAAAAATCTCGCGACGCATGGCGCAAGCGGGCGTCAATATTGAAGTGCTCTACAGCGATCACGATCATCGATTGATCATGGTCGTCGACGACACGGACAAGGGGCGTGCGGTTTCGGAAGCGTGGACGCGCGAGCGGGTGTCAAATCGCCAGACAAGCGAATGAAAATTCAGGAGTGAGGAATAAACGTGAAACGCCATCATTATGAGGTTCGAGTGGACTGGACGGGCAACGACGGCGACGGCACGAAGAGCTACAAAAGCTATCGGCGCGATCACAGCATCCAGTCGGCGGGCAAGCCGGAGATTTCCGGCTCAAGCGACCCAAGCTTTCGGGGCGACCCGGCACGCTACAACCCTGAGGAACTCCTGGTGGCTAGTCTTTCTGCTTGTCACATGCTTTGGTATCTGCATCTGTGCGCGGTGAATGATGTGATCGTGCGGGAGTATCGGGACGCGGCGTTGGGGGTGATGGAGGAAAACCAGGATGGTTCCGGAGAGTTCGTTCAGGTCGTTTTGAAGCCGGTCGTGAAAATTTCTGTCGACTCAGATCGAGCCAAGGCGCTTGCTCTCCATCACGAGGCCCATGGTCTCTGCTTCATTGCGAGATCCGTGAAGTTCCCCGTGGAAGTCGTCCCGGAAATCGTGCAGGTCGCGGAGGTTGGCTCGGGGTAGCTGGTGAAGTCACATTTTAACCGCTGCAGCGTACTGCACTGGACCGTCGGATAGCCATCCCACGCCCGAAATTAGCGATCCAAGAACTTTCGGAGAAGTTATTCGTCGTCGGACTCGATCGGCTCGCCGACGATGTTGTAGTAGACCTCTTTTGGCTTTTTGGGCTTGGCCGGTTGGGATGGCTGCGCAGGCTGGGGCGTTGGCAGCGGCGCCGCTTCCACCGGCTTTACGGGCTTGCCCGGTGGAACGGGCGCCTCGGCGACCGGTATCAGCGGCGAATCGACAGGAGCAGGAACAACTGAGGCTCGAGGCTGCTCCACTACGGTTGCTCGCTGTACGACCTTCGTTCGAATGCGTCTCGGTTCGCGCGCCCACGAATAGAGAAGGACGGCGACGATTCCGCCGAAGCAAAGCTGCAGCACCGCGGTGAACAGGGCGGCAAAGTTGAAGTCGCTCTTTCCCAGGTAGAGGGGAGACTGTGGGTCCGCTCCCATGATTCGGGTCAGGGCGGGCAGCGCAAGATTGTTGGTGATGGAGACAAGCAGTCCCCAGATCCCTTCGCCCAAAATCACGGCTACAATGACGCGGCCGACCCATTTTCCGGAATCGGCCGGCGCTTCGGAAACCTTCAGAACTTCATTCATGGCTTTGCTTCCACAGGCGATTGTGACACATCCGTGGCGGGCTCTGGCAAAACAAAATCTTAAACCGCAGAGGGCGCGGAGAACGGCCGCTGAGGACGCAGAGAAAACGGGAACATCTTAAATCGCAGGGTGTGTTTGTCGCTTATAGCGAAAATCCCCACCCTAACCTCGCAAAGAACGCGAGGTTAGGATGGGGCACCCAGTCTTTCTTCCCCAATCTTTCTTCCCCAGTCTTTCTTTCATCTTTCGCTGTGTCAGCGCACTGGCTTAGGGTTCATCCTGACCCGCGCTGATGGCGCTGCCGGAGGCCGGAATCGCTACCGGCGGGATGCCATGATCAGCTGCCAGTTTCTGAAACGCTGCGACGTCGGTTCTCTGCAGGTCGCTCCATTTGCCGACAAGGTCGTCGGCCTGCTTTTTCAGTTCGTCGAAACGTTGCAGGGCGGCGTCGGTTGGGGCGCAGTCGCATCCGGCATCGACGATCATCGCGAGAAATGCGAATTGGCCGTCGAGACCCGGACGGTAGGCGAGCGAATCTTCGTTAGCGCTGATGCGGAGATTGGCAAGCGGCTCGCGAACCGCGACCAACTTCGCCATCAGACCATCGGCCGACGAGGTAATCGCACGGGCACCTTCGTCGCCGGGCAGCCGCTTCTTCAGCGCCTCGGTTTGCGCGCGGACGTCTTCGATCTGATTGACGGCGACGTACACGCGATTGAGTTGCTCACGGATCTGCATCAGGAGGTTGAACTGCTTTTCGAGATCGGCCGAGCTGACGGAGACGCGGGGATCGAGCTTCACCTCGAGCGCCGCGGTCTGCGACTGGCCATCTACCGTTAGCCGGACCTGGTATTTGCCCGGCACGACAAATGGGCCGCGCGCGCCCGAGTTGTATTCCCACAGATAGTATCCGGGGATGCGATTCGCATTCTCGTAGCGTAGATCCCAGACGAAGCGGTTCAAGCCGGCTTCTACTTTGATCTGCTTTTCAGGCTTTTTGTCGTCGGGATCGAGAGGCTCGTCTGGTATCTTGGCGCGCTGGCTCGAGTACTTGCGAATGGTTTGGCCCTGGCCGTCGAGGATTTCGATCGTGGTCTCGCCCTTCGGAACTTCTTTCACGAAGAAATCGATCACGGCGCCTAAGGGCGGATTCTGCCCTTCCACTACTAACTGTTTGGGCGCCTCTTCGGGATTATGGAAACGATACGCCACGGCCGGCGTATAGAGGTGTGCGGCTTGCCTGGGCACATCGTCGGTGAACTGGCGAACGGGCGTAAGGTCATCCAGAATCCAGAAGGCACGGCCGTGGGTAGCCAACACGAGGTCGTCGTTTTTGACGATCAGGTCGTGGATGGGAACTCGCGGAAGATTGAGTTGCAGCGGACGCCAGTCGGCGCCGTCGTTAAAAGAGACGAATACGCCGGTTTCGGTTCCGGCGTACAAGAGGCCGCGCTTTTTGGGATCTTCGCGCACGGCGCGAACGAAGGTGTTGTCCGGAATACCTTTGGCGCCCTTGGTCCACGTCTTGCCGTAGTCGGAAGTCTTGAAGATGTAGGGGTGCATGTCGTCGTTCTGGTGGCGATCAATCGCGACATAGGCGGTTCCCGCGTCGAACGGAGAAGCATCGATCTGGCTGACGCGACTCCATTCGGGAAGATCCTTGGGAGTGACGTTGGTCCAGGTCTTGCCGCCGTCGCGCGTGAGTTGGATGAGGCCATCATCGGTGCCTGCCCAGATCAGTCCTTTGGCCAGGGGTGACTCGGCCAGGGCAAAGATGGTGTCGTAGTATTCGGTGCCGGTGTCGTCAATGGTGATGGGGCCGCCCGAGGGCTGCTGCTTGCTTTTGTCGTTGCGCGTGAGGTCGGGGCTGATCGCCTCCCAGTGCACACCGCCATCGGTGGTTTTGAACAGGCTCTCACCGGCGTGGTAGAGGGTTTCGGGATCATTGGGTGAGATCATCACCGGCGAAGTCCACTGGAAGCGATGCTTGACCGCGGCGGCGCCGCCCGCGTCGCTCAGGTAGGTCTGGTTGGTGATATTTCTGAGCTGTCCATTTCGTTTGTCATAGCGCGTGATTAAGCCAGCGTAGTCGGCCGCGTAAACGATGTTGGGTTCGGGCGGATAGGGAGCGATGTAGCCCGCTTCCCCTCCCCCGACCGGATACCAGTCCGAGCGCTCAATGGCACCCTCGTCGCTGCGGGTGGCGATGGCGACGGTGCTGTTGTCTTGCTGCGCGCCGTAGATGTAGTAAGGCGTACGGTTGTCGGCGATCACGTGATAGAACTGCGCGGTCGGCTGGTTGTCCTGACGACTCCAGGTTTTGCCGCCGTCGAGGGTGACGGTGACGCCGCCATCGTTGGTACCGATCATGCGCCGGGGATTTCTAGGATCAATCCAGAGGCCGTGATTGTCTCCGTGCGGAAGCTTGAACTTGTTGAAGGTGCGGCCGCCGTCGGTCGAGCGGTACGCATCCACGTCCATCACGTAGACCGTGTCGGGATCCTGAGGGTCAGCGATGATGTGCATGTAGTACCACGGACGCTGAATGAGACTGTGGCTGCCGTTTACGAGTTGCCAGTTGTCGCCACCATCATCGGAGCGATAGAGGCCGCCTTGCGCAGCTTCGATGAGGGCGTACACGCGATCAGAGTTCGCGGCTACGGCGACGCCGATTCGGCCATACGGTCCTTTGGGCAGACCTTTCTCTTCGAGATGCTTCCAGGTGGCGCCGCCGTCGTGCGAGCGATAAAGTCCGCTCCCCGGGCCACCGCTATCTAAATACCAGGGAGCCCGGCGAACCTGCCAGAGCGAAGCAAAGAGAACGTTGGCATTGCGCGGATCGAAGGTAATGTCGATGCCGCCGGTGTTCTCGTCCTTGTAGAGGACCTTGTCCCAGGTTTTGCCGCCATCGAGGGTGCGGAAAATTCCGCGCTCGGGATTCGGGCCGTAGGGATGGCCGAGGGCGGCGACGAACGCGATGTTGGGATCGCGCGGATTGATGATGACTTTGCCGATGGCGCGCGAGTCGCGCAGGCCGACGTTCTTCCAGGTCTTTCCGCCGTCCACCGTCTTATAGACGCCGTCGCCTTGCGAGATGTTGCCGCGCAGGCAGGCTTCTCCCGTGCCGACGTACAGAATATTTGGATCGGACACCGCCACGGCGAGGCTGCCAATGGAGGACGTGCCTTCCTTGTCGAAGACCGAGGTCCAGGTCAGAGCGCCGTCGGTCGATTTAAAGACACCGCCGCCGGTGCCCCCGAAGTAGTAGGTGGTGGGATCCCCGGGGATGCCGGATGCCGTGAGCGAACGGCCGCCGCGAAAGGGTCCGACCAGGCGATATTTCATGCCTTTGAAGGTGGGATCCTCGTTCTCGGAGGGCTCGGGAGTCTGAGGCTTGGTGGTGGTTTGCGCAGTCGGCTCCGTATTCTTTTTTTCGGGGGAGTTTTTTTGCGCCGCGATGAAGGGGGAACCAAGAAGAAGGACGGTGCCAAGCAAAATGATGCGTACCGACGGAATTCGGCTGACCATGGGTTCTTGCTCTCCAAAGGAAATTGGACCGGCGATATCCTAAACCCTCGCGAAGTCAGACGGGAAGAGACGGTGGAGGTAAGCACAACGGATTGACTCCGGGACACATTTGCCGGGCTTAGCTCTCATGCTGCTGATGATCGATCGGGTTATTTTTTCTCGAGCAGCTTTCGCGCGGCGAGGAGTTCCTTCTTCTTATCCGCATCCACTGTCGGATAAGAAAGATCCAGATCATCGAGCGTGTCGATGATCGCCTCCGCCACGGCGATGTGCGTGAACCATTTGCTGTCGGCGGGGATCACGTGCCAGGGCGCATCGGGCGTCGCCGAGTGCCGAATCAAATCTTCGTATGCATCCATGTAGTTATCCCAAAAAGCGCGCTCGTGGATGTCAGCGGCGGAGAATTTCCAGTTCTTCTCAGGCGCATCGAGGCGCGCCAGGAAACGCCTCTTCTGCTCCTTCCTGGAGAGGTTCAGGAAAAACTTCCGCATCACTATGCCGTTGCGCGTCATATAACGCTCGAACGCCCGGATGTCCTCGAACCGCTCCTTCCACACATCTTTTGTAATCAGGGTGGGTGGAATCTTTTCGGCCTTGAGGAGTTCAGGGTGGACACGCACGACCAGAACTTCCTCGTAGTAGGAACGGTTGAAAATCCCGATGTGTCCGCGCTCGGGCATGTGTTTCATGGCGCGCCACATGTAGTCATGATCGAGTTCTTCGGCCGAGGGCGCTTTGAAAGAAAACACCTGGCAGCCCTGCGGGTTGACTCCCGACATGACGTGCTTGATCACGCCGTCTTTTCCAGCAGCGTCCATGGCTTGAAAGATCAGTAGGAGCGCCCAGCTATCCTGCGCGTACAGTTTGTCCTGCAATTCGGCGAGCTTCTGGATGCCTTGTTCCAAAAGTTCGTTAGCTTCTTCCTTGGACTTGACGCCGGCAGTGTGCGCCGGATCGTAATCCTTGAGGCGGAAATGCTTTCCGTGTTCCACGCGAAACGGCTTTACCAGCTTGCCGCGTATTTTCATTCGGAATCCTCGATGCGCGAAGCGCACGCGTGACGTCGCCGCCCGTGCCCCGCGAGTCCAAAGAGTCTACCAGCGCCGGATGTTAACGAGGTAGTGGTGGCGCCAAGTCGCTCGGCAAAGCTGTCCGAATCCACACGAAGGTGCATGCACCATTAGCAGTGCAGTGGGCTGCGCAAAAGCGGTTACTATTTCGCATCGGCCTGGGCGAAGAGTGTTCGCGTCTATACCGTCTGATGGAGGGACAGGCGCGACGCCCGACGCTGCACGCAAACGCCATTTCATGAGATTTTGGAGGTCCCCCACGATGAGGCGAGTCGCAGCTCTCTCGCTCCTGCTTCTGTTTGTCCCCCTCACTATGTCTGCCGAGACCTGTCCGAAGGTGACGTACACGAACATGGCCTCCACGCTCAAGGATCTGGTGGCCGTGGTCAATTGCCTGGCGAGCAGCAACGAGCAGACGAACACTGCGAAAGCTCCCTCGGCGTCGAAAGCGATGCAGGCGGAGTCGTTCCAGATCGTTGGCCCGCAGCACAGCCGTCCGTATCCGAACCTCGTGATGGTTCTACTGACCGTGCCCACGGGCGGCGTGTTGAAGAGCGCCGTAGTTACGCCCGAGACCAGGGAAGCCAACGTGACGGCGGAAATGGGAGGATCGTGTTCCGTGAAGATCAACCCAGACAAGACGGTCGATAGTCACTGCTACATTGCCGGCGGAACGGTGTACATCCTGTACCGCTAGTAGGGGAACCGCGCCTGGCTGAACTCAGCTGGCGCGGGGCTTGAAGTGGTAGACCACATCCTGCTTGGAAGGTATGGGGACGCCGTCGCGGGTGGCGGGTCGGAAACGCCAGTTTTCGAGCGCGGCCAGAACCTTCGAGTCAACCGCCGGCCCCATGCTCTGCACCACTGACTTGCGGATGATCGCTCCGCTCTCATCGATGACAATCTCGACTACGACATTTCCTTCAGCGACTCCACGGAGGTCGTCGGAGTCGACGTGCGGCTCGGAAGTGATAGCGGGCAGCGCGGGACGAATCTCCTCGCCGGCGGAGGGTCCGTCGGAGAGCGATCCGTAGGGAGATCCGGCGGAGGGCGCGGGCGCGCTGTTGTTCGCTGCGGTCGAGGGCTCGGGATTCGGAGCCCGCTGCGCGCGCTCGGATCTTTGGTAGACAAGCTTGGAGCGAGAGCGATCCTTCGCCTTGGAGGCAACCGACTTCGACTCGGGGAGTTCAGATGAGCCCGCCGCCCAATACAGATGGGTTACGGAAGTGCCGCGTGCGCCACCCAGCATGGACGAGGGTGCAACCATCACCGGCGAGCGTCCTCTAAGCAAGATCATGAAGACGATGACGTGCAGGGCGATTGACAGTGGCACCGGACGGCGCGGGCGCCAAGCGTGGCCTACCGTGCTTTGCTCGAAGATGGCTGCCGGGAACATATTCGTATTGGACGTGCCAGCTGGCAAAGGGTCGCATGGCAGTCCAGAAAAACCAAGGTATTCTTTTGGACAGCTGACAGTTTGCTCTCAGGCATCTTTTCCAGCACGGCGCGTATTCGGCGACTTATTCGCCTCGGGCGAGTTCACAAGATACCCTGATGAAAAGAGCCGGCGGGTGGGGACGCCCGCTGCTCCATGGGTTGGTTTTCGAACTACCAGCGATTGTGCATTCTATCCGGCCACGACGTACTAACGATTTCGACTGTGTTCATCGTGCTCTGCTAGGCTTTCGTCATAGGTTCCGGACTCGTGCCGAGGCAGAGCACGCCATTCCGGGTGGGCCCAGGATGCAGTGGGTTAAATACGAAATCGCAAGGGAGTTTATTCATGCTTTTAGTGGGCATCATGTTTTTCGTTCTTTGGATTACCGGTATGGCTACATCTCACACGATGGGAGGGTTCATTCACGTTTTGCTGGTACTGGGAATCGTTGCGTTGATGAGCCGCATGATTCGCAGCAACAGCGCCAGCAAGCTGGCGGAATGGCGGGCGTCGGTCCCGCAACCGGATACCTCGGGCAGCGACAGCTAGAACTCGTCCGAGGTGAATAGCGCTGGCGTCGCTGGCGGCTTTTGGGATGGGCATCTGGATCGCAAACGAAGTAGAGATCCAGATAAACTGAGGCGAGACGTCCTCGGGACAGCCGACAGGATGCCAGCGCTCCTTGCCGAACGCCGGACCGGGACGCCCGTTCGAAACAGTGGGGAGGCACTCCTCTACCCACCTCTGAACAATTCTCAACCACAGGTTCTGTACAATGCCGAAAGAGCGCCCGCCCGGGTGGCGAAACTGGCAGACGCACGGGACTTAAAATTGCATCGGCGGAAAACTTACGGATCAGTAAGTTTCCTCTTTTCTTTCATTTCCAGACACTTAGGGAATTGTGACCCACGTCACAGTTCCATTTTCAGCCATTGCCCAGGGCAAAGGTAGTTACGTTTTCCGGTACAGGTCTTACGGAACGGTAAGTCAACTCAACCAGGGGTGAGGATAGAAACGGACCAGGGAACGTGAAATCCGAGAGGTATAGCAATCATCGGCGCACACAAGTCAACTTCGAGAAACAAGAGATGCTGCAGCAACAGCTGGCAGAGATCGCGGCGGAGATTGACCTGCTTTTGAAGCGCCGGGCGGCTGTGGAGGCATTACTGAAAACGGCGAAAGAAGCACTGCCAGTTGGCCTGGTCGTCCAACATCGGGTCGGTTGGAAGGGATCGAATGGAGGCTAGTGCCTCATGCCTCGGAGCCCTGCTCCTTGCGGTGGATGGTGTAAGAGCCTTTTTCCCGCCCAGGTATCCCGCGCAGACTAATGATCCGGAGCGTCCAAGTTCGTATCGGAGTCTCGCGCAATGCACGCAAGTCCGGAAGGGGGCGGCCGGCATGAGCTTATTTCGTACTCAAGCCTAGCTCCATCCCAGCACAAGGGGGAGTAGCACAATGCCAGTGTCCCGGGAGTCCATCCCGGAGATGGTGGTGCAAGTCCGCCCTCTCGCGACGAAGAAACTCTGGTCAGAGCGAGCCGCAGCTGCACATCAGCAAGGAAGGCGATCCCTATCTGCGAACGCTATTGGTGCAAGGTGCGCAGAATATTCTGGGTCCGTTCGGCCCTGACTGTGATCTCAGGCGCTGGGGCCTGAAGCTGGCCGAGCGCGGTGGCAGAAACGGGAAGAAACGGGCGATCGTTGCAACCGCGAGAAAGCTGGCGGTGTTGTTGCATCATCTGTGGGTGAGCGGAGAGGTGTACGAACCGCTGCACAATAGCCAACGAACCACCGTTGCAGCAGCCGCCTAAAACAAAACGGCACAACAAAGTCAAAATCGTTCCAGGAAGAGAAAAGACAAAAGCCCAAAGCCGAGTTCCGGTGACTGCGTTAATCGCCTGGCCCAGGTTCGACTCTCCAAGTGCAGAACCACAGGGCGATAATCAGATGGCAGCACCGGCTGAAACGAGAACGCCCAACGTGCACCGAGCGAAACCAATCGCTCCTCAGAGAGTGCGGATGGAAGCATGGCGACAGCCGCAAACTCGGCTGGAGAGATAAATCTTTGTCCAACGAAAAAACAAAAGAACCCACTTGACTCCGACCGGCCTTCTCATGGAAGGCCATTACACTCAAGTGCCCAGCGCATGATGAGTGAAATGGGGAGTTGGTGTTAAAAAAGTCACCGAGTTGGTGCTTGCGAGGGCGATAACAGCAAGGTTATAAGCAGACGAGAGGAAGTGATGCTGCAGGCAATCGCCAATCTCGGAGGCTGGCTGCTTATGATGGGGCAACACGACCGTTCGGAGTCGCTGTTCTAACTTCCGCATCGAAGATCAGGTTCCTGAAAACCACTTGTTACGTTTCATCGACCGCTACGTCAGTTTCGCTTTTGTGCGCGAGAAGTTGCGTGCATCCTACAGCGAAACGGGGAGACCGTCGATTGA
>Ga0210396_10000226_pt1 | contig 86734 bp, 82 predicted proteins | sample IncBWH17OmetaG_FD_155466 | JGI IMG/M metagenome (GOLD analysis project Ga0210396, IMG submission 155466) | Forest soil microbial communities from Barre Woods Harvard Forest LTER site, Petersham, Massachusetts, United States - Inc-BW-H-17-O ... | reverse complement strand
TAACCGGGCCCGGGCGCCAGCTCCAATACACTCGATCCTTCGTGCAGGTTCGCTGATATCCGTTTTGCCAAGGCTTTGAAGTCATGCAGATCTTTTCGCGTGTTCTTCGCGTACCACTTTGCTACCCATCCTTCCATTCCTAGGCCTTTGTATCCCTTGGTCTGCATCCTGAACTCCTTCTATCTCCCGACGTTCACCTCGGTCGGAAATGGAACGTCTGTCTGTCTTCATTGGCTCGCGTCTTCGTTCCACTATTAAACTACGCGGCCTGCCTTCGAAAAATTACAAGAACTCGCATAGCGAAATGAAACACTCGTCTTTGATAAGATATTCTGACCCGCGACATGTCAAAACAATCGAAACACCCGAAACCCGTCGTCCTCACCGTCCTCGACGGCTGGGGCTACCGCGCCGAAACCAAGGGCAACGCTATCGCGCTCGCGCGCAAGCCGAACTATGACCGCCTGCTCAAGGAATTTCCCAATACGCTGATTCACACCTCCGGTCCCGCCGTTGGCTTGCCCGAAGGGCAAATGGGCAATAGCGAAGTCGGCCACTTGAATATCGGCGCCGGCCGCATCGTGCACATGGACATCTCGCGCATTGACCAGCTTATCTCCAGCGGCGAATTCGCCCGCCAGCCCCTGCTGCTCGAAGCCATGGAACGCGGTCGCGCGCGTCAGCTTCACCTGCTCGGCCTGGTCAGCGATGGCGGCGTCCATTCGCACATCGAGCATCTGTATGCGCTGCTGCGCATGGCCCGCGAAAATAAGGTCACGCGCGTCTTCGTCCACTGCTTCATGGACGGCCGCGACACCCCGCCCAATAGCGGCATTGATTTTCTGCGCGCTCTCGAACAGAAAATGCGCGAGTACGGCGTCGGACAAATTGCGAGCGTCATCGGCCGCTACTACGCCATGGACCGCGACAACCGGTGGGAACGCATCGAAAAATCCTACCGGGCGATGATTCACGGAGACGCGGACGCGAAATTCACCGATCCTATCGCCTCCATTCGCGCCAGCTACGAAAAAGGCGTTACCGACGAGTTCGTGGTCCCCGCCGTCATCACCACCGAAGCGGCGCCCGGTAAGCCCGCAGCCCCTCGTGCAATGATCCGCGACGATGATGCCGTGATCTTCTTCAACTTCCGCGCCGATCGCGCCCGCGAAACCACCCGTGCCCTCATCGAACCCGGCTTCAAGGAATTCAGCGATCCCGTGCGGCCGAAAAATCTCGCGTTCGTCGCCATGACACAATATGAAAAGACCTGGCCCTGGCTGCGTTACCTGCTCGCGCCCGAAAAGCTCGAACACATCCTCGCGAACGTCTTCGCCGAGCTCGAATACAAAAATCTGCGCGTAGCGGAAACCGAAAAGTACGCGCACGTGACTTATTTCTTCAATGGCGGCGTGGAAAAACCATTCGCAGGAGAGGAACGCGTCGTGGTGCCCTCGCAGAAAGTACCTACCTACGACTTAAAACCGGAAATGTCCGCGGCCGGAGTTGCAGACACCGTGATCCACGCCATCGAAAAAGGAAACTTCGACGCCATCATCATGAATTTCGCGAACGCGGACATGGTGGGGCATTCCGGCAAGCTCGAAGCCACAATCAAGGCCGTCGAAACTGTGGACGATTGCCTCGGCAGGATTTTTCAGTCGCTTCGACCGCGCGGGGGAGCCTGGATCATCACCGCCGATCATGGCAACGCCGAAACCATGATCGACCCTGTCACCGGCGGCCCGCATACCTATCACACCACGAATCCCGTCCCATTCATTCTGCTAACCGAAGACGGCCGCACGCAGCTAACCCCGGGCGGCTCCCTGCGCGACATCGCCCCCACGTTGCTAGGTGTTCTGAGCGTCCAAGAGCCGCGCGAAATGACGGGCCGTGACCTCAGAGTATTGGAGAAATAATAACGGTCTGGCGGTAGTGGTGGAAGGACCGCGAGCACGGTTGACGCCGGCAACACACAAGGTGCCAGGTCCGGAACGAACCTGAGGCTCAGTCCCCCGCCGTCGGCTTCGGCGATGTGTAACCCTGCCGCGCGCTGATGACGACCTTCTTCTTGTGTCCCTTCTTGTCCAAGGTTGTCAGCGGATTCCCCGATTCATCCAGCACCTCAACCTTCAGCTTGTGGTATCTTCCGTCCGGCGCCGTCAGAGGAGTAAACCCAATCGTGTACTGGTTCCGCAGAAACACGGCCACGGAATTGAAAATATCGTTCATTTCCCCTTCAAAGCGCGGGAACCACGCATATCCGCCGGTCATTTCCCCGAACGTTTTCAGCTGATTTTCTGCCTGCAAATAGTTGACGCTCGCGAACTCCGGCCCAGTCATGCTGCGCTCGTGAATTCCCATGGCGTCCAGAGCCGCGCCCATCCCCACGCAAAAAATCGTGACCTCGGTTTCTTTCATGCGTTTGAATGTCTGATCAAGCGTGTGCTTGCTGAAAGTGTCGTAACCGGACGCGATCACCAGAATGGACTTCTTTCCTTTTACATCGCGCAGTTGGTCCAGAGTTTCCAGCAGTGCATCGAATAAATTCGCCTCGTGGAAGTCCGGGAAATAAAGTCCCGCAATCTCCTGCTCCACAGCTTTCTTATCCTGCGTGAAATCCGAAACCAGTGTTGTTTTCAAATCGAACGTCTTGAAGGCTACCCAGTCCTTCTGATTCAGATGTTCCATAAAGCCATACGCCCAGTATTTTCCGCGGTATCCGAAATAGCTCCCCATGCGGCCGCTGAATTCCATCAGCACCACAATCGTAATGGGCGCTTCGCTCGCTCCGAAGTTCGAAATCTGCTGCGGCTTGTCATCGTCGAGAACGCGGAAGTTGTCCTTCTTCAACCCGGTAATGATGTTGCCGTCCTGGTCGGTCACCACCGCGTCGACGTTCACCACGTTCGACTGCACCGTGATCGCTACTTGCGGCGCCTGCTGCTGTGACTGTCCGGCCTGCGCGGGCTGCTGTTGCCCTGCGGGCTGCGGCGGAGCAGCTCCGGGCTGTTGCGCCGGCGCCGGCTTCGTCGGACCCTCTTGTTGCCTGGCGTACGCCCGCACCGCCGCGGGCGGCACAGCCAGCGTTGCGATCAAAACCGTCAGTAAGATTGCCTGAGTACCCGTCTTCAAAGTTTTCACACGCATACTCCCCTCTGGAACCTGGTATCGCCCAGTAGGATGCGCCTACCACCCCTTCAGGATGGTCAGGCGCCGCCGCTGCAAAACGGCCCGATTGCAATTCAGAAAACGCCGCGCGTCTCCTCGTCCAGGCGGCCTGACCCGACATGATAGTATGAGTAGTCGCTTGCTCTGCGTACGAATTTCACTTACTGGGGGAAATCAGGATGGCGCGCTCGCGCATTCCGGCTCCGATTCTTGTCCTCATGGGCTGTTCGCTTTTTATTTCCCCTTGCCGCGCTCAGTACAAGCCGGCTGCGGTGCAAACGCCGCAATCGGCCCCGGCCACCAACTCTACTCTTTCGCAAATCAAAATCGAAGCGCTGGGCTGGCTGCAAGGCCTGCTTCGCATTGACACCACCAACCCTCCAGGTAACGAACTGGTCGCCGCGAAATACATAGCCGCCATTCTCCAAAAGGAAGGGATCCAACCTGAAATCTTTGAGAGTGCGCCCGGTCGCGGTTTCCTGGTCGCCCGGCTTTCTTCCAACGCGGTGCCCGATCCCTCGCGTGCGCTGCTCTTATTGGCGCATTTGGACGTGGTCGGGGTGGATAAATCGAAGTGGACTGTGGACCCCTTCGGCGCCGTGATTCAGGGAAATTATCTTTACGGACGCGGCGCAATCGACGATAAAGGAATGTTGGCTGCGAATCTTGCAGTGTTCGTCCAACTGAAGCGTTCGGGCGTGCACCTGAATCGCGACGTGATCTTCCTCGCCGAAGGCGATGAAGAAGCCTACGGGGCGAACGGCATGTTGTTTGCCGTGGATAAGCACTGGGACAAAATCGCCGCAGGCTACGCCATCAACGAAGGCGGCGGCGTTTTCACCAAAAACGGAAAGCCGCAATACATCGGAGTGCAGGTGAGCGAAAAAGTTCCCGCCAATGTGGACGTGATCGCCAAAGGAACGTCCGGGCATGCATCCATGCCCAGAAAAGACGATCCCGTCACCCATCTCGCCGCGGCCATCGAGAAAATTGGAAACTACGAAGCCCCCGTGCAATTCAATTCGGTCACTCGCGCGTACTTTCAAGCGATTGCTCCGCTGCAAGACGACGAAACCGCGAAGTGGATGCGCTCGCTCGACACAGGCGACCGCGGCGAACACGCCGCCCGAGTTATTTCCAACGATAGCCCGGTCTGGAATGCAATGTTGCACGACACGATCGCGCCAACGATGCTGCGCGCCGGGATTCGCGCGAATGTGATTCCTTCGGAGGCACGCGGCGTGGTCAACGTTCGCCTGCTTCCGGGCAATCAACTCACGCCTCTTCTCGCGAAGTTGCAACAACTCGTCAACGATCCCGCGATCCAGTTCGAACCCGAATTGCCCTTGTCCGAAACGGCCCCATCTTCTTCACTGAGTTCGGACTTCTACAACAACATCATCCACGCCGCAGGTGAGACCTATCCGGGCCTTCCGGTTGTTCCGCTTATGTCCACCTTCTTCACGGATTCCGCGCCGCTGCGCATGCGCAACGTACAGGCCTACGGCGTGCTTCCTTTTCCCTTGAGCGACGACGATCTTTCCCGGTTTCACGCAGACAACGAGCGCATCCCGCTCGACTCTTTCCAGAAAGGAATCGAATTCCTCTACGCTATCGTGAGTGATTTTTCGGTGACCAAATAAAAAGTGACTACTACGAGAAAAGCAAAAATAGTTTGTACCCTGGGCCCCGCGAGTTCCTCCCCAAAGATGATTGACAAGCTGGTCCACGCCGGAATGGACGTGGCCCGCTTGAATTATTCGCACGGCACTCATGAAGACCGCGCCCGCATGGTCGCGGAGGTTCGCCGCGCGTCGGCCCGCTACGAAAAGCCGGTCGGAGTCCTCGCCGACCTGCAAGGACCCAAGATTCGCACCGGCGTCCTCGAGCAGGGCAAGCCCGTGCGATTGCGTTTCGGCCAGCGCTTCACCATAACCACACGGCATATCGTCGGCACCGAAGAGGGCGTCAGCACCACGTTTCGCGCGCTGCCGGAATCGGTACACAAAGGCGACCGCATTTTGCTCTGCGACGGCGATATCGCTCTGCGCGTGATTGCCACCCGCGGTTCCGATGTAGTTACCCAGGTGGAAAACGGCGGTGAGCTTGGCCAGCACCAGGGGATCAATCTCCCCGGCATCAAGCTCAACATCCCCTCGATGACCCCCAAGGATCGCCAGGATTTGGTGGCGGCGCTTGCTCTTGGCGCCAATTATGTCGCGTTGAGCTTTGTTCGCACCGCCGCCGACATTCACGCCGCAAAAAAAGCCATCGCGCGCGAAAAAAAGGAAACCCCCGTCATCGCCAAGCTGGAAAAGCCCGAAGCGATTGACAATCTGGATGAGATTCTCGCCGTGGCCGATTGCGTCATGGTCGCCCGCGGCGATCTGGGGGTGGAGATGAACCCGGAGAAGGTTCCCGTGGTCCAAAAGCGCATCATCTCCAAATCTCGCGACGCCCTCGTGCCGGTAATCACCGCCACCCAGATGCTCGATTCCATGCAGAAAAATCCGCGGCCTACTCGTGCGGAAGCTTCCGACGTCGCCAATGCCGTCTTCGACGGTAGCGACGCCCTGATGCTTTCCGGCGAAACCGCCGCGGGCCTCTATCCGCTGGAGTCAGTAGTGATGATGGACCGCATCATCACTGAGGCCGAAGCCAGCGTCACCACGCTGCCGCGTCCGGCGCGCTCCGGCGATCTGCAGATTAATGAAGCCATCGCCGAGGCCATCTGTCACGCCGCGGAAGAGCTCAAACTCAAAGTCGTTGCCGTGTTCACCGAAAGCGGATCGTCCGCGGGACTCGTCTCCAAGTACCGTCCCCGCGCGCCAATCGTCGCCTTTTCGCCAATGCAGGAAACGCGGCGTCGCCTCTCGCTATATTGGGGTGTGCTGCCCCGCAGCATGGGCCGCGTCCATGATATTGACAAGCTGGCGGCAGCCGCCGAGCAGCGCCTGCTGGAAGAAAAACTGGTGAAACGCGGAGACATAGTAGGCGTAGTAGCCGGCACCCCCCTCGGCACAACAGGCTCCACAAACCTGATGCGCCTCCTTCGCATAGGAGGCTAGTCCTCAACCAATGGTTTGCCTCAGGGCACGGCTTCAGCCCTGCCGCTAACCATGCTTCATTTGTGCGGATTTAGAGTCTGTTTGAGAAATCGAGATCTTTGTAGGCCGTGGCTTTAGTTACGGCGTGAGCGCACCAAAATCACCGCGGCTTCAGACGCTGAAGTACCGGGTTTGCGGTTCTCACACGGATTCTTCAGCCCGCCCTAAGGCCCACCTTATTGTTCTCGGCTTTAGCCCCTGAAGCCAATCGTTGATGGTAGCCCCAACTACCGTTCAACGTTGATATCCCGCGTTGCCCCCGAATCCAACTTCGAACCTCGAACCTCAAACCTCTCGCCTCAATTCACCCAATTGTCCGGATTCGAAGGCGGCTTATCCTGATGGTCCCGCACATACACTTCAAATTTCTTCTTCAGCCGCTGCTTCTTCCAATCCGAAAAATAATTCCGCACGCTGTACCCATACGACCCGCGACGCAAATAAATGTAGCCCACCAGCATCCCGCCCAAGTGGCAAACGTGGCTGACTCCGTCTCCCGTCGCGCCAATCGTGCTGAAAAATTCGATCGCGCCCATCACGATCACAAACACCCGCATGGACACCGTCACCGGCAACGGAAACACCCACACCTGCCGATGCGGCATGATCACCGCCACAGCCAGCAACACGCCATAAATCGCGCCGGAAGCGCCAATCGTTGGACTTAGCGCCGTGCCACGCCCGTGTGGGTCAATCAGCAGCTTCACGATGATTTCGATGATCCCTGCGCCAACTCCGCAAATAAAAAAATACGTATAAAACTTCCGCGCACCCCACGAGTGTTCCAAATCAGCGCCAAACATCGCCAGGTACAAAAGGTTGAACAGAATGTGCAGGATTCCGCCATGCAGAAAAATATAAGTAAAGGGTTGCCATATGAATCCGTGCCGGACCTCGCTCGGAACCAAGCCGAGCCACACCAGCCACCAATTCCACCCGGCTTGGCCAAACAAGAGTTGTGAAATTTCCTGAAGGAAGAAAACCGAAACGCAGATGATGCAAATCGTCTTAATAGCGCGCGGGAAATAGCCGCTGATGTCAAACCTGTACCCACCGTACCCGCGCGAAAAGGATCTCACGACCACCAAGTCTAAAGGCTCACCCCCCAGGAGTCAAAGTCACTGAGGGATAGGGGATAGGCTAGGGCGAAACTGCCCTATTTGCACGGCCCAGCAGTGGTCACCCACGATACTTCGACGAAACTCACCGCGACGAAAATTGCAATTTGGTTCGTGGCGACGATTTTAGTGGTGACGGCGGCTGGCGAAGATTTTACCCAGATTCTTGGCGGGGATATTTGATGACGAGCCACGATATTTCACAGGATTTAACAGGAAATGTCGTTGCTAAATCTGAGCCATATTGCTGCCCTCATTCAATATTGGCATCCTACTCGCTTACTGTGAGTTACAACTATCGTGCAAGTCACTAGATCCCACGTCGGCTTGCTGCACCACATTTCACGATCCTTCAATCTTGCGTAGCAGGTACAGAAAAGGCGCGAAATCCGATCGTCCGGTTTATGCTACGTTAATCGGGCACTACTCTTCCGCCTCAGTCAAGACTCACCCTAAATCGTCTTGACACTGCGCGAACCTGTTATTTTTGACAATGGCGTTACGGCGTCCAGATGCACTATCCCTCCAAATAACACATATCGTGCCAACATGACCAAATCGAGCGAATCAGCGCGTGCTGTCCCCAGGCCGAAGGTCCGCTGCGGCAATTTGAGTGTTGGATTACGCGCGCTTGCCGCGACTTTGTTCATGATGTTCTTTGGCGAATTGTGTTCCGCGCAGAATCAGTTGCCCAACAGTCCTGAGCCTAAAAAAGACAATCAGATCAACGTGAACTGGCTGTACGGCTCGTATGTTCCGAAGGAAGTTCCGCTGGAATCTTTGAGCGCAGACCGTAGGTTCAAACTGTACCTACGACAGACCTATACGACTCCCGGAATCTACGTCAAAACCACCCTGTTTGCCATCCATGACCAGATTCATGATACCTATCCCGAATGGGGGGACGGTTTCGATGCATTCGCTAAGCGTTTTGGGACCCGGCAGGCCGAATTCATAATTCAAAACTCGGTTATTTCTCTAGGGGACGGTCTACTTGGGTGGGAGCCGCGCTATGATCGTTGCCGTTGCAGTGGATTCTGGCCGCGTACGCGTCACGCCATTGCAAGAAACTTCGTCACCTACGACCGCACGGAAAAATCGCTGCGGCCTCAGCTATTTCCTTACGTGGGAGCCTTCGCCGGAAGCGCAACGGGAACGGCATGGGAGCCAGGCAACGTAAGGTGGCAGGAGAAAGGCGTTCAAGCGGTGATCACCCAGGTTCCCATTGGCATGGGAATTAATTTTATCGGAGAGTTTGCGCCAGAGATCACCGCAATGTTCAAGCGAAAGCACTGAACCTGCGTGCATTCATTTGGAAGCCCTAGCCACATGCTGCAGCTCATGCGGCAGTGGAGCAACAACCGGCTTAGATGGAATAGCTTTCGATTCACGGCGATTGACTTGAGTCAAATGTGTCGGGGGGCGATGATGGCGAACTTGCTTCGGAATGCCTAACCACAGCATCCGAGAAACCATTTCTGCGAGCGGCGCAACCGCGCTCGCCCAGGTCCGCGACGTTTGCTGGAGTTGCACAGCAAACGGTCCCATCAAACGGATTTCACGGGATTACAGCTTATTGAATTCGGATATTAAGCCGCGCTCCATAGTGTATTTGTAGCTCTTGTGTTTGCAGCGAAGGCTTGAACTTTAAATTTTACATCGGCATTACGCACTGGATTCCACAGTTTTGCAATTTCGGATTGCAGAAATAGGATCGCAGCACGTTTGTGAACATTCCCGAGCGAAATATAGAATTCGTGGATGCCGCGAGTGATCGACTAAAGAGAGCTGGGATACAGGGCCAGATATTTTCTCAAAAACTCGTCCTGTTCGGAGTCGTGGAACGTTACCTGAACAAACCGGTTCCCGCTTGCCCAATAAAAGTAGAGGTCGCCACCGCCGTTCGGATAACGCCCTGGTCATCATGACTCGTTAGTGTTGCCCCGCCCGATTATTAGATTGGCTTCTTCCCGTGGGTTCCTAACGTACAGACCGATATGTATGTTCATCGTCTGAAAGTCAATCACAATTGAGCGGCCTGACTCTTGACTGCTGACGTTCTCGAATTCCATAAACCTCTCGCCAGTGTGTATGAAAAGTCGGAGAAACAGTCGCTCTAGCCGTTTTGTGATGGTCCCAGAATTCTGTTAGTCCGCCACTCGTTTTCGAACTCTGAAGTGTTCGGCCCGTTGTCTCACGTAATCGTTGTGAACGTGGAACACCGGATGCTCCCTCAGTTCTCACTCAGCAGGAGTTTGTGAAGTTGCGAGCCTATTCTGCTCTCAATTGCACACTGGTACGGAAACTTTACTCGGACCAAAAGGAGAAGATATGAGCGCACTAAGACGGTTGCGGAATTTCTGGATACCGGGAGTTGCGACGATTGTTCTGGGTAGCTTCAGCAATGCGTTCGCTCAACAGAGCTACAAAATTACCGATTTGGGGATTAACAACAGCAAAGACAACTTCAGCATGGCCATGGGCCTCAATAATCAGGGCTGGACGGAGAACATGGATGGGACCGTGAACCCTCCCGAGAATAATTTGTTTACGTCAGTTTCAAGGGGCCGCGCGGTGATAAGCATCTACGGATTCAACATCGACCTGGGCACGCTTGGAAAACCCGACGGCAACAGTTGGATTAACTGGGGCGGGATCAACGACCGCGGGGAAGCCGTTGGTCAGTCCGAAACAGCTGATCCAGATCCGAACGGCGAAGACATTTGCGGCTTCGGCACACACCTTACGTGCGTTCCGTTTCTTTGGCGAGACGGCCACATGAGCGCTCTTCCGACGCTCGGCGGAAATAATGGGCAGGCCAGCGCCATCAATAACCGCGGAGAAGTCGTCGGATTTGCCGAAGACGGTGCCGTGGACTCCACATGCCCAGCCGGCACAACCAACAATCGGATTGCGTTGCCGGCGTTGTGGGAAAGAGGCAGCGCCGAAGCTCTTCCTCTGGTGGGTAACGATCCAGACGGTTTCGCATTCGGGATTAACGATCGAGGCCAAGCCGTAGGCTACTCGGGAAACTGCAGCGCAGCGACGCACGCCGTAATGTGGAAAGACAACACAGCCTTCGTGCTTCAGGATCTCGGAGGTACAGGTTCCAATTTCGCCTACGCCATTAGTAACCGCGGCCAAATCGTCGGGCAAGTCGGCACTGCTGACGGCACAACCTTCTATGCCGCGGTTTGGCAGAACGGCGCGGACGGCGCAGTCACAAACCTCGGCGTTCTGCCGGGAGATTTTGCCGCCTTTGCCACCGGCATCAACAACCGGGGCCAAGTGGTGGGAAATAACTTTGACTCCAAGTTCAACTGGTCCCGCGGCTTCATCTGGCAGGATGGTGTGATGACCGACCTTAACACGCTAATTCCCGAGGATTCCAACCTCTTCATAATCTCGGCTAGCAATATCAATGAGCGCGGACAAATCTCGGGTATGGCAACGGTGCAAACCGGGCCCCATGCGGGCGACATTCACGCCTATCTTTTGACCCCCATAGACGGACGCATAGGCGCCTCGATGGCAGATTTCGCACGTACACACCCGCATTCCATTTTGCCCGCGAATGCTTGCAACCACTCTTTGCAGAGACTCGGACCCGGCCGATTCCAGCGTTAACGGGCATTTCGGAGCTTCCGCGCCGTGTATTCCAGGCATACGCTGCGCGAAGGCGCAAAGGCGGATGATGTACGGGACATTCTGGGTCACGTCGATATTCGCGTGACCCAGAATGTTTACACGCAATTCAATACGATCGACGGAACGCAAGATGGATCTTCATATTTATGAGCGCGTGCTAGGCTCTCTTGACGTGATTGGTATGTTGGCAGCACGCAAGAATCCAAAACGTAGAGCGACTAGGCTGCGTGATCCTGAGTGGACGCGGGAGCGCTTACTGCGGGCGGCATCTCGCGAGATCTACAGATCGGGTTTCCAAAGTGCAAGCCTAGACACAATTCTGGCCTCTGCTGGCGTCACCAAGGGAGCGCTGTACTACCACTTCAAAAACAAGGAAGCCTTGGGATATGCCGTCGTCGAAGAGGTCATCTCCGCCGACGTCCGCGGCACATGGGTGCGGCCTTTACGGAGCGTCAAGGATCCTATCAACGCTTTGATCGGCATTGTTCAACGCCTGTCCGTTCGGCCCGAGGATGTATGCGGCGGCTGTCAACTCAACAACCTGGCGCAGGAAATGTCTCCTCTTGACGCGGGATTCCGGAAGCGGCTGGAGACACTCTTCGATGTCTGGCGCGAGGCCGTTGCCTCCGTTTTGCGAGAGGGCCAGATCCACGGAAGCGTTCGCCGCGACGTGGAACCCAATGACGCCGCCGGCTTACTGATTGCGATGGCCGAAGGCTATGGCTCGCTGGCAAAGAATGCTCAGGATCCGAAAGTGATAAAGGCGGGGATCAAAAATATCGTGGGCTGGCTGAGGTCTCTGCGCCAGCCGGGCAACCGCATCGTACTCTCGGACAGTCAGCATCGCGATCGGGCGAAACGCTTCAAACTGCATCATGAAAGTCGTCGTCCGGAAGTGGTACGCATCCTGGGAGAAGAAAGACTGGGGCCCAATGGATAGCCTGCTCGCCGATAACTTCACCTTTACAAGCGCGGCCGGCGACGATCACATCAGCAAGAGCACTTTCAAAACGCGATGCTGGGAAACGCAGATCGATTTCATTGGACATTTTGACCTGGAGCGAATCGCCACTGGTGCAGACGATGCTTTTGTGAAGTATCTTTGCCACACCAAGGACGGTAAATCGTTCCGGAACGTGGAGTATCTCCGAATCAAGAACGGAAAGTTGCAATCCATTGAGTGTTATTTCGGCGCGCAATCCAGCTTTCCGTCAGCAGTGAGCACCGGGGAGAAGTAGCCCACGGGCCTGCAAGGAAAGACGTGGGGTGCCGATCTGCCGAAATCACCGGTGATGCTGAATCTACAATTCAAAGGCGCTCAACCAATCGACGTGTTTGTCGTCCCGATGGGCAGGCGGTCAGACCGATCCGCTGCCCCGGTCATGTACGACCATTTCAGAACTCCCGCGAGTAAACTTCAACAACGTGTTGCATCGACCGTCTGAGCCGAAAGGGTCACAGGAGTTAGCCTCAGCAAAGGGCAAGGCCTTCGTTCCCGCTTACCGCTTACCGCTTACCTCTTACCTCTCACCGATCCAGATCGTGTCACCAGAGGGTGTGTTGACCAGACCAACAATCGCATACCCTTCGGTGTTTAGCCTCACTTGTGACGGGTTGACATAGGAGTAGAAACGCATCGGTCGAGGAGTAGTGTTGCCCTTCACTCGCGTGCCAACGAGCAGCAGCCCGTCGGTCGACTCTCCACCGATCGCTGTGAGAATGTATCCGTTCGACGCCAGATTCGCGGCAGCTGTCTCAAAGGTGTCGAACGTCGCCGCTTCGACATCTACCTCGTAGACCGTCGACGTATCACTTTGCCAGCCGTAGGATAGGTACGCCAGATTTCCGGCATCGAACGTAAGCGCCGTGATCACCCTGCCCTGAGAGCCCTCCTGTGAGGCCTCCGTCTGGAACGAACTCGGCAGGATCTTGGTACTCGCCATATCGAAGCCACTGCCCTGATCCGAGCATATCCATGACAGCCCGTAAGCATTGAAGGACTGTTCGAGTTGTAGGGAATTCACGACGCAGTTTCCGGCGGGAACTGCTTTGAAGTTCGAGCTAAAGTTGGTGTAGTAACCGGTTTGGTACACAATGGACAATCCGGACACTCCCTGCGGCAGGAAATACGACTCGTAAGCCCAGAAACAATTTCCGGGGTCGCCGCTCGCTCCACCGCACGAAACTCCGATTGAAAGCGGCGTCCCGTATTCGCCTGGGTACGAGAAGGAAAGGCCCGTTGGAAACAAGGAGTCGACGTGCTGCTGGTACCCGTTGATAGTCGCAGGCGCGCCAATCTGCCGGAAACGCAAGTCCCCCGCCTTCGGCGCAGGCCCCGGCTCAGTCAGCACCAGTAATCCCGCGGCATCGCTTGTAACCGAGCCGAGAGAGTTGCTCACTGTGACCGTGAAAACCGAACCAGTGTCGTTCTCCACCGTTGCCGGCGTCGCGTAAGTTGAACTTGTAGCTCGCTGAATCGGGCTTCCGTTCTTGTTCCACTGGTACGTCAACGGCGCCGTGCCGGATGCGGTCACCGAGAATTGCCCCGTCTGACCTACCATCACTGTGTCGTTCATCGGCTGGGTGAGAATCGTTGCCGGTTGCGGTGGCGCGGGAGGCGCGCTACCGCCACCGCACCCCCCGGCCCACAGGCACACTAGCAAAAGGGGCGGAAAACAAAGTTTGCGAAGTTCGAGTGCAATACTTCTCCATGCAGGGTACGTCAGCATTCGGCGCGGCTCTCTTAATCAGTTGGGAATAGTAGCAATTAGGATAGCATACGATTATGTTCAACCAAGGTACGTGACGTGAATGCGACCATTTCTACAACGCACCAAGAGCCTGTTCGGACAAAGGTCCTGGTAAACGCGCTACCGGACAATGGGATTTCACGCATCGTGGCGCGGATGGCGGTCAGAAGTCCAGGAACGCAAAATTCAAAGAATGTGAAATAGGGCAAGCAGACGCGAAATTTGATGATTTGCGAAATCGTTGCAGCTTGCTGTAAACAGGAAGGATAGAAAAACTGCATCGTGACAGAAATAATATCTAGAGCAAAAGCGATATTTCCTGTTAAATCTCGTTAAATATCGCCGCTCGGTGTGAAATAGCTGCGTTGAAGATTTAATTCGTTGCAATTGTCCGCCCCCGTCGCCGCTGAAATTGCCCGCGCAATAAAAAGGAAAATTCCCGTTGCACTAAATCCCCGTCGAAATTTCCATCGCCAAGCGCCACCGGCAACGCACGCGGCAATCGCAACATGGTCGTGGCACACGCCAACTAAGGGGTGGTCCCTTTTTCGCGTCCGTATCCGCTATCCCGTCAAAGTCACTGGGGGGTTCTCTACCTTGCGCGAAAAGACCACACAGTGCCCAAACCGCGACCGCGCATAGTTCCCGCGTCGTCGAGACCGCGTTGAAGCTGGGGTTTCGTTTTCGACGATACCGCGACAGCCGCGCGTGCGTCGAAGGCGGTGGTGGGCGGTGGAAATTTCGATGAGATTTGAAGGGATGGAAGTCCGATTTCTGGTGGTTGGGGGTAATTTCAGCGACTACTATGACGAGGCGGCCATGCGTTTTACCGATATTCAATCTCGACAGGGATATTTAATGACGAGCGACGACATTTCTCGGGATTTAACGCGGAATGTCGTTGTTAAATCTGGGTAATATTTCTACCCCATTTAATATCGGTATCCCACTTATTTACTCTGAGTTACAACGATCACGCAAATTATGAGACCTCGCGTCTACTTTCTGCTCCGTATTTCACGATCTTTCAATTTTGCATAGCAGGTTCAGTGGTCGCTGTTCGCGACAACGTTCTGGTGAACTCGGTTGCCCGTCACTCGACCATAACGAACGCTTTCGATTCTCAGCGCATCGACGTTTTCCTTCAGACAGCGACAACCGGCGACCATTCCCTGATGTCCGATGGCGAAGAACGCAACCGCCTGTCGGACTAGACTTTTCAAAATAGAGGTTCGCGCGCCTTCGCAAGATTGTCCGCGGGTGGGGCGACTTTTTCCTTGAAAATAGACATATACTTATATAAGCTATTATTTATGGCTAGTCTTGATGCTGCTTTCGCTGCTTTGGCAGACCCGACCCGTCGCGCCATTCTCGCGCGTCTTGCCAAAGGGGAGGCCACCGTCAATGAATTGGCAGAGCCGTTTGAGATGACACAACCCGCGATCTCCCAGCACCTGAAAGTGCTCGAAGGTGCAGGACTGATCGTTCAACGAGTCGAGGGTACGAGGCGTCCTCGCCGTCTCTCGAGTGCGGGTATTGAAGCGGTGGACCAATGGCTTGCAATGCTGCGAAAAGCCCTTGAGACAAACTACGACCGGCTGGACGAAGTTCTGGCCGGTATGGAAAAACACAAGAGAGGAAAAAAGCGATGAGCAAGATGACGCTGAAGACCGAAGGAGATACCCAGTTGATTGTGACAAGGCGCTTCACTGCGCCCCCGGAAGCCGTGTACCGCGCCCATACCGATCCAAAATTAATCCAGAAATGGTTGCTTGGACCGGAAGGATGGACCATGCCCGTATGCATCAATGAGGCTAGGCCAGGCGGCAAGTTCCGTTACGAGTGGACGAATGGCAAAGGCGGTGGATTTTACATCACTGGCGAATACGTGGAACTGGAGCCTTACAGCAGGATCGTACATATCGAGCGCATGCACCTGCCGGATCCCACGCCAGACAACCATATTGAAACGCGATTTGAAGCCGACGGCGCGGGAACGTTGATGACCATGCGAATGACGCTGCCCGATGGTAAGACGCGCGCGGCGATGCTTGCGACAGGTATGGAACGTGGAATGGAAGCGAGCTACGACCGACTTGCGGAGTTTTTGATGTCCCTGTCGGCGCGGGGAATGGAGAAAGGAGCGGGTGAATCATGAGCGAACCAAGCGTAACTGGAACGGCCCGTTCGCGACGCACTGTTCGAAGCGTTGGCGCAGTGTCAACCGGCACACTCACAAGCCGCTCTGCGTCTGGCACGAAGACGATAAGGGCCGTCACATGATCTACAAAATACTGGGTGGGGTCGTTCTAGCGCTAGTTGTGCTCGTTCTTGTCGCTCTGGAGGTCCGTACAACCGGTTCCTACGAACGCACGTTCAATGCTTCCAACGACAAGGTATGGCGCGTGTGGAACGATGAGGATTCGATCAAACACTGGTGGGGGCCGAGAGGCTACACGGCCCCATTCGTTAGAAATGATCTTCGAGTGGGCGGGACGTATTTGTGGGCAATGAAGTCACCAAAAGGAGAGATGTTCTGGAACACAGGGGTTTATAAGGAAGTGGTCCCAAACAGAAGGATCGTCTCCACCTTGTCGTTTGCCGATGAGACCGGTCAAGCCGTACCTGGCTCGAAGGCGCCAGTCCCGGGCCGTTGGCCGAATGCGGTCACGGTCATTGTGGATTTCAGTGAGTCGAGCGGAAAGACGAAGGTCACTGTTACGGAGGTAGGGCTTCCACTGATCGTGAAGCTCCTGTCCCGGGTTGCCTGGGATCAACAGTTCGACAAGATTGAGGGTTTACTTTGAGGGACGACGGGCTCTCTTCAACCCTCAACCAGCATATTACGTGACGGTTAAGTCCCGTCTTAGTAACCTGAAATCACTTGGGGTACCGGGACCCACTCCGATAGCGTCAATCAGATGCAATTTCTTTCCGAAATGCCGCTGCCCCTCGGTAGCAGTCGTTACTCGACGAGGGGTACTTGGATGCCCTTAACAATCAGCCAAAAGCCCAGGGTGACTTCGAAGATAAAAATCGGCGCAAAGTAGACCGGTATGACGACGTCCGTCATACTGGGGAAAACCATGATTGCCAAAGTGACGATTGCCACCAGCAGGGACGCGAAGATTCCCAACGCGGCCAGCCATCGAGGGACGTAGCGCGACTTGAACCACAGATACGCGAACACGGCTGACCCCAGTCCGAAAAACACCAGCCCAATAAGATAGCCCGCGTCGTGCGTTCCTACGAACATGTACGCCAGCACCTGCAACTGCTGCGCGTCAAACGCTCGCAAGTAGTCGGCGCCGCCCAGCAGTCGCAGGGTCACAAAATCATTCAAGGTGATGAGCGCAAAAATGGAGCATTCGGCGAGCCGAAAGAACACCGCAAGCAACGCAACGTTTTTGTTGATGGGCTTGAGCACGACGTAAAGAGCCCATAGCAATATGACGACACTGGCGAAGGTGATCAGATTGCTGACGATGCCGAGCCGAAAAAGCCGTTCCGACGCCGCAATATTTCTGGCAGTCTGCCCGGGGTCGCCGCCCGCGATCAGACGAGCGCGCGCATAGAACTCCGCAAAGTTCGCGGTAACCATCGTGAACAGATAAAGAAACCCGGCGACTTTGGCAGCTGTCTGTTGTGTCGGCTGTAACCGGTTTGTCATCACAACTGTGCTCATGTTCTTGGCCTCCTTAGCAAGCGATTGGATCAAGAGTGCATCGCACTACTCCCGCGTAAGAATCGCGCCTGAGCGAGGATTCAAGACGCCGTTCAATAATCTGGGATTGTAGCCACGGAACGCCGAGGCGCCTAGGTCAAGTCTTAGTAACCGGAACCCAGGAAATCCACACTCTACCGGTAAGCGCGTTATCAGGATTTTGCAGGCCAAGACGGGCGGCGGTCGGACGTGAGACTCGGTTTCGCTTTTCACCAGTTTGCAGTGGTGTTAAATTGAGGGCGTCCAAGCGAGAGGCACATGCGACTTCATATTTCTGACTGGAAGTTCACATGTATCGCAGTAGTGCACGAAAACGTTGGCCGGTAGCTGGTAAGGTCAATGTGCCGCGGGGTGGTACGTGGCGCAGAAGGGGAGCAGGGCACGAAGCAGACCGGAGCCGATCAGCGTGGAGAAGGGAAGGCCATTACACTCTAACCTATGAATATATTTTCGGCGCGTGAGACGGAGTTGTTGCGCGAGCTTGACGGACTGGAACTCGCTGGGTTTTGGCAGCGGGCCGTGGCATTCCTGATCGACTGTTTTCTGATGGCTGTTCTTCTTAGTGTACTAATGACGCTTGGACTCAATGGATGGCAACATCTCCGCCTGATGCATGGGAATTCAGGCCCGGCTGAGTATCATTTGCCAGTCGTGAAGGAGCTTCCGGTTCCCATGATCCATGGGGGCATGAAGCTCCAACTAATCAACATCGAGGGCAACGAAGTCATTCATATAGCCGCCACGGTGGTTGTGCCGGTACTGTATTGTGGCGTTTTGCTGTGGGCGGGCAAAGGTCGGACTCCGGGCAAGCGGCTGCTGAAGATCAGGGTCGTCTCGCTGGCCCATCGACACATAACATTTTGGCATGCGGTTGAGCGGGCGTTGGGTTATGGAGCGGCTGCTCTGGAGCTAGGGTTCGGGTTTGTGCAGTTCTTTATTCATCCCTACCGGCGCTGTGCGCAGGACCGTCTTGCCGAGACGATCGTGGTGACCGAGCGCAGCTATCAAGCGCTGCAGCAAAAGCTGTCGCAGCAGCAGGTTGCCAATGATTCATTAGAGTCGCCCGCTACGCATAGCGAAGGATACGCGCCTTCCACAGCAGGCGCGAATGAATAGCTCATATTGACTGCTTAAAGGGCCAGGGCGCACCGAATTGTCTTTCGGAAAGCGTCGATTTGCCGCGTAACTCTGAGTAGTTGCCGTCCCTATGAAGTAAAACTTTTCCGATAAGGGCAACTGCTCTTTGTCCTGCCTAATAAAACCTTTAATCATCGTTCGGCATTAAATCGCCGCTCATTGAACGTAGTAACCTAGCCGGTTGCGAATCGAAACATTAGGCCTTGAAACTGCAACCTTAATCGCGTGAAAACCGGGACCTCGCTCCAAATTTGAGCGGTAGCCAATGACGTACTGCAGATGGAGTTCGGCTCCGATCGCGTCCACCGCACTCTGAAGTGTCGCAACGCGGATCCCGCCATAGTGGACGCCTCCTGTCGCCGCAGCGGCGAGTTCGAGATCATGATTTTTGACCTTATTTCTACCTTCTGGCAGAAGAAAAATCGCTGGAGCCGCCCAAAGTGCGGAGGCAGCGTCAAGAAGGTCACGCGTCGTGCTTCGAGGCCCCACAGCATAGATTGCGATATTTGCGTGTGCTGCGGCCCGTACGACGGGACCCAATCTCGCCGTACTCCCTCCGTCTTCCGATTCGCCGACGACGAGAATCATACGCCGCCACTTCGGTGGTTCAGCTTCGAGCATTTGAACAGCGCGATTCATCCCGTCATAAAGCATCCTCTCGGGCGCTTCAAACTTTACGGCGGCGATGGCATCCCTGACGGCTTCGTGGTCCTGAGTGAATGGCTGCCGTAGCTCGACGGTTGAATCATAAGTTATGACGGCTGCTTCGCTATTCCGAAGCATTGCCGTCTCCCCGAGGATGCTTCCCAGCCCGTGAAATGACAGGAATCATTCCATGAAGGCGAGAGCTTGTTTCAAGAACTAGCACGATTGCGAGGGGATCGCCGCCCGCGTCCCAATGGTCAATGGTTTGTTTCAACCCCATCATCGAATGCATGAAAATCTTTTTGGGAGAGGTCTAGGACAAACTCCCCACTCGCGTCGGTTACGGTAACGGGTACAATCACTTCGTTTGTGGCAACACGAATCTGGCCATTCGCAGGGGCAAGGCATACGGCGGCCGGCTGCGCGGAGAGCTAACAATGACAGCACTCAAGGACAATGCCAGTACATATCGAAATCCAAATCTTTCAGGGCGCTTGATCACAGATGTGCATGCGATTCTTTTCGGTTGTCAAAGGTTGTAAACGAAACAAAACTGTTAACTGCCGTCGTCGTGTGAAGACGCAGTAGTTTGCAAAGTACCCGATTAGTCGTTACCGGACATTGGCCGTCCTAGGACCCAAATTACTCGCACTGTAAAGCCCGGGCATATAATCTGATCCCGAGGAGCAAGTCATGCGCCGTCAATTGCTGATCCTCTTGTGCTGTATTGTTTTTCCCTCTAGGTGCGCACTGACTCAGGAAATTGACCCGTTTACGGGGCAGCCCGCAAATCCCGCCGCGCCTGTGAGCCTGCCTGACCCTGATGTGCACAGGTCTCGCAGCGCTGATGAAGAGCGGAAACTCGCGTTCAAGTCGCAAACGATTCTCGTGCAAGTCCCCACAGTGGTCGCTGACAAAGCTGGCAATCACGTCCATAACCTGAGCCGAGATGCTTTCAAAATCCTGGAAAATGGTAAGCAGCAACGGATAGCCATCTTCGAGGAAGTGAATACAGGCAGTTCGCATTCTGCGCAAGCCACGAACCCACCGGGTACGTTCAGTAATTTCACTCTCGAGCGACAGCCGTTCGCCATCACAGTGATTGCTTTGGACACGATTAACACACCTTTTCTCGATCAGACCTTTGGCCGGAAGCAATTGATTAAATATCTGGCTGACAACCTGGAATCCGGGCGAGTGTTCGGACTGGTGGTGATTGGGAGAAAAGGTTTGCAGGTATTGAGCGGGCTGAACAGCGATCCCGCTTCACTCGTTGCTGCACTCAAGAAAGCCAGCGGAGAAAAGTCGGCCATGGAAGCGTTCGGAGCAGACGGAAAGGTTATGGCTGCGTCCGGAGATGGCGCTAGCGAACTGACCGGTGGAATCTCGCCGGGTGCCGATCCCGTTGCCAAAATGCAGCAGTTCATTCTAGGCGCGGACGCAGTCCAGGGCGGTTACCAACAGACACGGGCCATCGAAGACACCCTGAAGGCTTTTCTGGCAGTTGCGTGGTCGCTGTCCGGAATTCCAGGCAGGAAATCTCTCGTCTGGGCCACTGGCAGCTTTCCTTTCACGTTGGATTCTCCGTCCTCCTTGCCGGGCGGCAATTTGTCCCTTCTGTACGAGCGGACCATGGAAGCGTTGAACGACGCTCAGGTTTCCGTTTATCCGGTGGATGTCCGTGGCTTGGTGAATACAACACCGACAGCCGACGCTACGTATTCGGGCGACCTCAGCGGTCCCGGATTTGCCGATACCGCTGCCGAGCGAAACTCGCTGCAAACATCTTCTGTGCAGAGCCTTGAGAATTTTGCTGAAATGACCGGAGGTCGTGCCTTCTTCAACAACAATGATGTGTCCGCGGGCTTTAAGCGTGCGGCGGATGATTCTTCGAGCTACTATTTGCTTGGATATTATGTGGACAACCTAAATACCAAGCCGGGCTGGCGAAAATTGCAAGTTCAAGTGGTGCGCAAAGATGTGGAGGTGCATGCGCGCACGGGCTTTCTAGTTACGAATGCGACGATCGATCCTGAACTGACGCACAAGGATGATGTGGCCTTTGCTCTCAGTTCCCCGTTTGACAGCACCGGACTTGAGGTGACTGTTCGGTGGCAGGGAATCTCCGCAGATGGGACCAAGAAGATGGTTAGATTTGCCCTTCACCTGCCAGCTACGGGTGTGATCGATGAGAGGGACAAGAACCGCTTCGACATCGACTTCGTTGCGCAAGCTACCAAGGTCGGCGCGCCTGTGGGTAACGCGGCACAGACTATTAAGGGTGCCGTGCCCGCAGCCTCGATGGGGAAAATCAGGGCAGACGGAATCCTGTACCAAAATGCACTGGAACTTCCCGCCGGCGATTACCAAGTGCGATTTGTGGTGCGAGACAATCTGAGCGGCAGGATCGGCAGCGTGTCGGCGCCGCTTACGGTGAACTAGGAAGTTCTGCATCTTCTGGAATTAGAGTCCGAGAAGCACACTCCTCCGAGGCACGCAGTTCTCCCATTGGTCCGCATGCCTCACGCGTGAGAAACACCGACGAGCCGCGCGAGCGTCAGCCAATGCCGTTGATGTGGAACGCGCCTGGCCGACCGAACATCGACGGCATATGGTATCGAAATGCCAAGTTTCGACGACAAGACGGAAAGCGTTTTCCGTCGCAGTCGAGGCTGGATTTCAGTTAGATAGAATTTTTTCCCTTGAGCCATGCTGGAAGGTCAGATGATTTCCACGCGAGGCTGGCAGCACGGTGTCGAGGCTGTGTCTCAGATCTTCGAGTCTGCGCCTCGTCACTTTGCACAGCAATACGTCCTCGTGGTGCTGCCTCAGGGAGCGCAGTTGTTGACAGCTTTATACTGCAGGGCGCACCGTAACTTCGGCCACGCCCAACCTCAGCGCTACACTCTCGGCAAAAGCTTCGCACATGGGGCAGTACGACTATGGAGAGGGGGAATATCACAACTACTCGGCCTGATCAGCCGTCCGCGCCACAGCCGACAACGCGCATGATTTATCGAAGATCACGTCCCCATCGGACAATTTGACCGTTGCCCGCTCCTATCCCCTATTCCATCAAAGATACTGGAATCAGATGGGAGTTGCGGCCGCCTGCGCAGGAAGCCCGACGCGCCTCAACAAGTTTTGGAAACGGGGATCATTTCGCAATTCGTTCATGCTCGGATCAATATGCAAATAGATCAGCCAATGCGAATGCTCTTCGTAGGATTTCTCTAGGCACTCGACCGCCCGGTCGTTATCTCCCAAGCCGATATGGATTCCCGCAAAGAAGTGCGGTGCCACGTACTTCCACTTTGCCAGTTCCGTCAACTCGTCGAGGATCTGCAGCGCTTCTTTTGCCTTTCCGGCCTTTCCGTAAGAATGTGCCAGCGCCGCACGCATCACAGGACTGCCGCCCGATAGCTTCACCGCCTTCTCACCTTCGGTAATCGCCAATTCGTAGCGGCCCGTTGCCCGATAGATCGCGCCGAGAATCCAATAGGTGACCGGGTAGTTCGGATCGAGTTCGGCCGTTTGCAGAAGTTGTTCGAGCGCTTCGTCGTATCGCTGCGCCATGTAGTTGGCCCATGCGATGGCGTCGTTGATAATCAGGGACAACGGATCCAGTTCCTGACTTTTTTTCATCAGCGCAATCGCTTCTACCTGGCGGCCCATCGTCATCACATATTCGGCGTGCCAATGGTTGGCAGTCGGGTAGGTAGGATTGAGTTCGAGGCTGCGTTTGAACTCCTTCCCAGCCTCGTGCCACTGCCAATCGTGAAGCCACAACACCGCCGCCAAGGGCGTGTGTGCTTCGCCGAGATCCGGGTCGAGCCGCAGTGCCGTCAACGCAGCCGCTTTGCCTTTCGGGAACACTTCCTTCGGCGGCAGATAGCTGTTCCATCCCAGCAGCACATAGGAGTCGGCTATACCGGCATACGCAAGAGCGTAGCCGGGGTCCTTCTCCACTGCTTTCTGAAAGTATTCGATGGCCTTGTAAAACCCTTCTTCGGTCCAGCGATTCCAGTGGTGACGGCCCTTTAGATAAATCTGGTAGGCTTCGCAATCTTCGGTGTGATGTCTGGTGAGCCGTCTTTTCTGCGCACCGGTTAGTTGTAGTCGCAACTTTCCGGATATCTCGTTCGAAATTTCATCCTGAATCATAAAAATGTCACCGGGCTTGCGGTCGTATTGGGCGCCCCACAATCGAGAGCCGGTGGCCACGTCCACTAGCTCCGCGCCAATCCGCAGAGCACCACCACTCTGCATCACTCGCCCCGTGAGCACGGCGCGCACATTCAGATCGCGACCCACGGCTTGAGGATCAATCTCCCGGCCCTTAAAACGAAACACCGTGCTCTGCGCCATCACACGCAGTTTTGGCACCGTCGCCATGATATTGATAAGGCTCCCGGTGATCCCGTCGCTCAGGTAATCGTTCTCCGGATCGCGACTCAGGTTTTCAAAAGGCAAAACGGCAATCGAGCCGATATTCTTTGAAACTCGCGGTGCTCGGAAGGTGCCGGTTTGTTGCGCCGAGGTCCGTGAGCCCGCCTTGCCGGCCGAAGCTAAAGGACCTGTGGCTGATGCGTCGCCTGATGCTGTTTCTGCATCCCGATCTCGGCAGTCTGAATCGGTTTCGCGCTTGAGTCGTTGCAGTTCAACAAGAATGTCAGCCGCGTGCTGATAACGCTGCTCCCTGTCTTTGTGGAGCGCCTTGTCAATGATTTCTTCCAGCCGCGCGGGCATAGCGGGATTGATAGTTCGTAACGAAACGGGCGGCCGCGTTAGGACGGCCTCGATAATCGCGCCGCCCGTGCCGCCACTGAACGCCTGGCGCCCCGTCGCCATTTCATACAACAGGAGCCCAAGCGAGAAGATGTCTGTGCGTGGGTCCAGAGGGTCTCCGCGCACCTGTTCCGGCGACATGTACGAAGGAGTGCCGCTTATGATTCCAACGATCGAATTAGAATCCGAGAGGTCACCGCCGGATTCTGCGTCCACGCTTGCGACGCCTTTAGGAACCAGCTTGGCAAGGCCAAAATCGAGTACCTTCGCTCGCCCGCGCTTGGTCACGAAAATATTCGCGGGTTTGATGTCCCGGTGAATGATTCCTTCCGCGTGAGCGGCTTCCAGAGCTTCCGCTATCTGGATCCCCAGCACCAGGATTTCATCCAGAGCAAGCGGCTTTCCATGGATGTGATTGCGCAGCGTTTCGCCGTCGATGAACTCCATGGCGATGAACGCTTGGCCGTCCTGCTCGCCGATATCGTAGATCGTGCAAATCCCGGGATGGTTTAGAGCGGATGCAGCCCGCGCCTCGCGCCGGAACCGCTCGAGTGCCTGAGGTTCTTGCGCCAGTTTTTCAGGAAGGAACTTCAGAGCCACTGCGCGTTCCAACCGGTTGTCCTGAGCCTTGAAGACGACGCCCATCCCGCCTGCGCCGAGTTGTTCCACGATGCGATAGTGCGAAATCGTTTGGCCAATCATTGGGAGGCAGGTTCCCGGTGCGCCGCAATTTAGGCTACAGCGTTGGATCGTCGGGACCGGCTTCGGCGAAGGATTTTTTTCTTTCCGTCTTGGGTGGCTTGGGCGATCCGATCAGGCTCAAAATGTTCGTGCCGTCCCCGAATTCCTTCGCGGCCGCCCGGGACTCTTGCTCGAGCGTAATGTTCTTGTTGCACACGGAACAAACCAGCGCCGCGTACGTTCCGCCATCCGCTTGTCTGAACATATTGCAGCGCATCACTCGTCCGCAACATACCGGAACCCAGATTTTAGAAGAGTCGTCTGCAGCCATCAGCGGCCTCGCGCCATGCGAATGCCGGGATTATACACTGGAATCCTCGCGCCATACGGGAAGGTAACGCGCACCAGGCTCCTCAGGGCATCGCCGTCGTCGACTCTGCTACAGATCAAGCTAAAATCGTGCGAAGCTGTCTCGACAGCCTGCAAGTGACACTTAATGCCGTAGAGTAAAGTCCCTCCAGCGCTAAGGACTTTCGGGTATCGCCACTTTTCGCCGCGCTTCCTACAATTATTAGTAGACGGCCCACAACACGAGGTGATGCACATGCAATTTTTCTCGCTCCGCCGCGCACGCAGATCATTCGGATTTTCCAGTTGGCTGATTCTCGCCGCAGCACTGTTCGCGTTGGCTGCCGCATCTTCCACCACTTCCGCTCAAGTTATTGTGTCAGTCTCGGTCGCTCCACCCGCTCTGCCGGTTTACACGCAGCCAATCTGTCCGGCGGCGGGCTACATCTGGACGCCGGGCTACTGGGCCTACAGCGATGACGGCGGATATTACTGGGTGCCCGGCACCTGGGTCGAACCGCCCGAAGTCGGCTTTCTGTGGACGCCCGGCTATTGGGGCTGGAACGATGGTGTCTACCTCTGGAACGCCGGCTATTGGGGCCCGGAAGTCGGGTTCTATGGCGGCATCAATTACGGTTTCGGCTACACCGGTTACGGCTATGAAGGCGGATACTGGCGCGATCGCAACTTCTATTACAACAGCCGCGTCAACAATGTGAACGTCACCGTCGTCCACAACGTCTATGAGAAAAACGTCGTCGTACACGAATCACACGTCAGTTACAACGGCGGCCACGGCGGCATCACGACTCGCCCCTCTGCCGCACAGGAAAGATTCGCTCACGAGCATCACGTCGAGCGAACGGCTGCGCAAGAAGAGCACGCCAACGCGGCCCGCACGGATCGCAACCAGTTCGCATCCGTTAACCATGGACGCCCAAGCGTCGTTGCCACGCCCAGGCCCGGTGATTTTAAGGGCGCTCATGTAGTCCCGGCTAAAGCGTCGGCGTCTGAACGCTTGAACAATTCGCGCACTGAAGGCAAATCTCGCTCAGAAACCAAGACCGAAGCCACGCCGCGCACCGAATCGCGCCCGACGACGTCCCGCGAGTCGACGACCGAAACAAAGCCGCGCACGGAGTCGAAGTCCACGGCCACGCGTGAATCGAAGCCCGAAGCCGCGCCGCGCACGGCATCTCGACCGTCAACAACGCACGAGCCGAAAACCGAATCCAAGCCTCGCACCGAATCGAAGCCGGCAACTACGCACGAACCTAAAACAGAAGCAACGCCGCGCACCGAGTCGAAACCAGCGCCTGCGCACGAATCGAAACCCGAAGCTAAGGCGCGTACGGAATCGCATCCAACCGCAACACACGAGCCCAAGCCCGAAGCCAAGCCGCGCGAGGAATCGAGGCCCGCACCCACGCAGGAGTCGAAGCCAGCGCCGACGCACGAGTCAAAGCCGCCAGTTGCGCATGAATCCAAGCCTGCGCCTACCCATGACTCAAAACCGCCAGCCGCGCACGAATCCAAGCCACCGGCGCAACACGAATCCGCGCCGCACGAGGAAAAGCCGAAGCGCTAATTTTGCTTTTCGACAGAGCACGGCTTCAGCCGTGCGCAACCAGTGCGAAATCGGTGCGGCTTTTAGCCGCTGAGGGAGCCGGTCCCAGCCCTCGGCTAGGCCGATGTCATCGCACAAAATCAAACGTGCTGCAGATGCGTGTCTTTGAAACGCGTGGGATATTTCAAGCCGTAACCCAGCGTTCGGTCCATCCCAAGATGCGCGAGCCAGATCAAAGCGTAAGGCTGAAGCACGGGGAGCGGAACCACAACACAAACCACCAACAGTAGAATCGGCCCGGCCTCCGTGTGCACCAGGTTATAAAGCGCTGCGCCGATCTTCACATTCGCAAGATACGCGAGCATCGCCAGATCCGGCGCAAGCAGCAGCGCCGCAAACATCCACCACCGGAAATGTCCCGCGTGGTAAAGCGCCACCGTCAATGCCAGAATGCAAGCCCCTTCCAGATGCAGCAGCCACCGAGGTTTTGTAAGCATGGAAAGTTTCTCAAAATCCGCGGCGCGAATGAACACGCGAAGATCGAGAAACCGCTTGCGGCGGTGCCTAGTTGTTCAATTTCTTGCGCGCGGATACAAACAGCGAAATCGCCAGCAACACGAATAACACCACGCCAACAGCGGGCACGTGGCTGATACCGGGCACTCTCTCCCCCAGTGCAAACATTTTCGCCGGCCACGGCAAACGAAACACAATAGCGAGCCAGTGCGGCACGTGCTTGCTCAACTCCGGGTCCTGCATCAAATTCAAGATGATAGCGAGCAATCCAAACACGCCGCCCGCCGCGATCAATCCGCTGGCGTAAAGCGACCCCGGGCTCACTTCGCTCTCCGCGTCGCTCTTCCTCTCCCTGCCCTGCTCCGCCAGCCAACGCACCAATCCTCCGGCAAACATCGCCATGGTCGTCGCAATCGAAAGATACGACCCCACAGCAAATGGCAGCGAGCGAACCCCGAGCAGCTCAATCGCGATTACCAAGAACACGCCGAGAAAAACCAGCCGCCACGGCAGCCGCTGATTCAAAATTCCACTGATCACCGTCGCCATCAACCGGGCCTGCGGCGCCGCTGCCTGATCGCTGCCGATTCCTTGCACCCACTGTACCTCGATTTCGCGCGTCGCCGGATCGTACAAATATTTCCCGTCCGGCACTTCGTGCGAACCCAGCGCATTCACCAGCACGTAGGTCTTCCCGTTGTACGTATAGCCGCGCTCCTGCACGTCCACCCCTGGCTGCAAATGATCGATGTCCAGCGCGATCTTCAGCGGCTTATATTGCGCGAGCCCAATGTTCATCAGGATCAGCGTCCCGCCGATCGCGAATGAAGAAACCATCACGCCGATCACCAACGCCACTTGCTGCCAGTAAGGCGTCGCGCCCACCAGGTATCCCGTTTTCAAATCCTGCGACGTCGCGCCCGCAATCGCCGACGCAATGCACACCACGCCCCCGATCGTCAGCGCCAGCACCTGGTCCGCGGTCGAAGTCCAATGAATCACCAGGAACACCGCGCACGTCGCCATCAGAGTCGCTATCGTCATTCCGCTGATCGGGTTCGAGGAATTTCCGATCAACCCACTAATGCGCGACGCCACCGTAACGAACAAAAATCCGAACGTCACCACGAAAACCGCCGCCAGAAAGTCCGCGAAGCCGCTGGTCATTGCTCCAGGAATCGGCTTGAACTTCAGCAGCGCCCACACCATCATCACGATCGCCGCCGAGCCGATGAGAACCACGCGCATGGACATATCGCGTTCCGTGCGACTCACGGCCGCCGCGGCCGCCGCCTGCTTCGCGCGAATATCTTTGATCCCCGCGGTGAGCGCCGAAAGAATCGTCGGCAGCGTCTTGATCAGCGTGATCAATCCTGAAGCCGCCACCGCTCCCGCCCCGATCGAGCGAATGTAGCTGCCGTAAAGCTGGTCGGGCGTCATCTGTCCGATCGGAATCGTGGAGGGATACAACGCTACATTACCCGAAAGCGATCCGAAAAATTTGATCGCCGGCATGATCACCAGCCACGAAATCACGCCGCCCGCAAAAAGCGTTCCCGAAACGCGCGGCCCGATGATGTAGCCCACTCCCAAATACTCCGACGTGATATTGGCCCGAAACGAAGCGCCCGGCAGCCATTTCGGCTGATACTCTGGCTGCGACGGCCACAAACCGAATGTATTCATGCAAAACGTGTACACGCCGCCCAGCCCCAATCCCCAAAATACGCGGCCGGCAAACGACCCGCCGCGCTCGCCCGCCACCAGCACGTCCGCGCACGCCGTGCCTTCGGGAAACGTCAAGTTTCCGTGCTCTTTCACGATCAGTTGCCGCCGCAGCGGAATCATGAACAGCACGCCCAGCCATCCGCCCATCAGCGCCAGAAAAAAAATCCGCCAGTATTCGGCGTTGAGCGAAAAACCTAAAAAGATCAGCGCTGGCATGGAGAAAATCACGCCCGCCGCCACCGACTCGCCGGCCGAGCCGGTAGTCTGCACGATGTTATTTTCAAGAATTGTCGAGCGGCCAAACGCACGCAAAATGCTGATCGAAAGAACGGCAATCGGAATCGAAGCCGATACCGTCAACCCCGCCCGCAATCCCACGTAGACCGAAACAGCGCCAAACAGCACGCCAAACAGCGAGCCCAGAATCACCGCCCGCACGCTGAATTCAGCGATCGTCTCCGACGCGTCCACATAAGGCCGAAACTCCCCAGGGGGTGCCGTCGAACTCCACTGTTTCGTCGCCATCAATCCTCCGAATTGCCTTTCTTGGGTCTGTCATCCCGAGCGGTAGCGCGGTTTCTGCAAATCGGGCAAGGTAGCACCACGCGCCCACCCAAGCAAGCCGCATTCGCCCGGCATAACGAATAAAAAGCAAAAATCCGAACAAACAAGCCTTACAGTCCTCGCGAAAAAGCGCTTGTGTGCAGCTCAAGCTACGCCCGCACCACAGTGCCGTTGACAGACGCGCCCTCGTGGGGTAGCTTTACGTTCACTTCACCGCCTGGGAAAGGGGCCTTCCAGTTTCGCGATGTATTCGCGGATCGAAGGGCAGTTCCATACCCTATTCCTCAGCGGAAAATTGGAGAAAACTTCTGCCATGAATCGAGCCCAGCGATTCGTCTGCAGCATGGTCGTTCTTTGCGCCGTTGCATGTCTCTTCCCCACCGGAAAATCCTCCGCGGGCGATGATTGGCTTCCAATCACACCAGAAGATCTCGCATTGAAAGACAATCCTAAGAGCCCAGGCGCGCATGCCATGATTCTCTATCGCTCGAGTGACGTCAGTGAGAAATACGTCTCCACCGATGGCGCCTACGTGAATGATTACCTCCGCGTCAAAATCTTTACCCAAGAAGGTACCGACCAAGGCAACGTCGAGATTCCCTTCCTGAAAGATTCGGCCGATGTTAGAGACATTCGCGCGCGAACCATCAAACCCAACGGCAGCGTCGTGAATTTCGAGGGTAAACCTTTCGAGAAAATCATCGAAAAGCGCAGCGGCGAGAAATTCTTGGCCAAGACTTTCACTTTGCCTGACGTTCAGCCCGGCTGCATCATCGAGTACAAGTATAGGATTCAGTACAAGCCGTTTTTCCTGCATGACGAGTATTGGGTGCTCTCCAGCGACTTGTACACGCGCGAAGGACATTTCTCCATTTTCCCTTACTCGTCCTCGTACGAGAATTTTCCTCTTTATTTCCGCCAGTTTGGCCTGCCCTCCAAGGCTTCTCCAGAGCGCCAACAAAATGGAACTTACGCCCTGACCGTCCACGACATTCCGGGCATCGAGGACGAAGCCTACATGCCGCCGTTGAAAACCATTCAGGCCCGCGTCGAGTTCTATCATCTCGAAGAAGGCACGCCGCAGAACGAGACGCCGGACCACTTCTGGGCCCGCACCGGGAAGAAATGGAACGATGACCTCGAGCATTTCATCAATAAGAAAAATGTGCTGGATCAGGAAGTCTCCAGGATAGTCGCTCCTGGAGACTCTCCGGAAGTCAAACTCCGTAAGATCTATGCCCGCGTCCAGCAAATCCGCGACTTAAGCATGGAAACTGCCAAAACAGAAAAAGAGGTGAAGCAGGAGAACCTCAAGAAGAATTCCAACGTCGAGGACATGCTGCATCACGGCTACGGAAATGGTCGCGAAATGAACTTTCTTTTCGTAGGACTCGCTCGCGCCGCCGGCTTTGAATCAGCCGAGGTCTTTGTCGCGCCGCGGAACAATAATTTTTTCGTCCCGCAATTGCTGGACGCCGGCGAACTTGGCGCAGATATCGTTTGGGCTCGTGCCGGAACGCAGGAATATTACCTCGATCCCGCCGCCCTCTATTATCCCTTCGGCATCCTCCCCTGGTATGAAACGAATACGAACGGCATGCGCTTGGGCAAGAAACCCAACGACTTTGTGACTGTCCCCCTGGCCGCCAGTGCCGACGCCACCGTTATGCGCCACGCCGAACTCTCGCTTGATGACGAGGGCCTCGCTGCCGGAAAGCTTGCCGTGGATTTCACGGGCCAAAGGGCGGCCTTGTGGCGGGAGTCAGCTCATCTTCAGGACGAGACGGGCCGAAAGAAAGCGCTCGAGGACGAAATCAAGAGCTGGCTGCCCGCAGGCTCGAGCTTCGAACTCGCAAAGATCGAAAACTGGGACAAGTCCGACGTGCCCCTGCATGTCGAAGGAACGATGAAGCTGCCGGCATTCGCCAGTCCAGTCGGCCGGCGAATGCTGGTTCCCGCTACTATATTTCTCGCTCCGCAGAACAAAGCGTTCCAAAGCGCAATCCGCCACAATGCCGTGTATTTCCGTTTCCCCAATGAGGAAATCGATGATGTAACCTTTCAGGGTCCCACAGGATACAAAATCGAAACGGTTCCTGCAGCGAAGGCAATCAAACCCGGCGTCGTGGTGTCTTATGAAATTTCGGCATCACAACAAGGGTCCGAGGTCGAAGTAAAGCGCCATCTAGTGATCAATGGGCTTATGATTCCGGTCGAGTACTACGCTTCTTTGCGTTCTTTTTTCAATACGGTGAAATCCAGTGATGAAGTTCCAATCGTCCTGCAAAATGCCGAATCGGCGAAAAATTAATCTCGCCCTGCTCGCGGTCGCGCTACTGCTCGCGCTGCTAGGCTTCTCCCCTCGCGTACGCGCGTCGGACACGGCTCCAGACTGGCTCCGCGCGGCCGCGCAAGATAAGGTTCCCGATTATCCGAAAGAGGCCGTCGTCGTTGTGCTCCTCAATGACCAACAGACCATCGTTAGTGCCAATGGACAAATCGAAAGCCGCACCCGCCGTGCGTACAAGATTCTTCGCCCGGAAGCAGAGCGCCACTACAGCTACGCTGGAGCGACGTTCGATGACCAGACCAAGGTTTCATTCTTCAGGGCGTGGACGATTACCTCAGACGGTCATGAGCTGGAAGTAAAGGACAAAGATGCGGTCGTGAAGAACGTTACCAGCTTCGAGCTGTTCAGCGACGTACGCGCGGAATATCTTAGATTTCCAGAGGTCAAACCGGGCAGCGTGGTTGGCTACGAGCTCGTGCAGAAGCAGCGCCCCGACGTCTTCGACGATATCTGGTTCTTCCAGGATGACGTTCCCATTCGCAGGTCGCGTTACTGTCTACAACTGCCCTCTGGATGGGAGTTCAGTGCGCTCTGGGCCAACCATCCGGAACAAGCGCCTCAGTCCGCGGGTCCAAATCAATATGTTTGGGAAGTCATGGATAGCCCGGCGATCGAAATCGAGCCGGAAATGCCGGCATGGACCACCGTCGAAGGACACATGGTTCTGAAGTTTTTTCCGAGCGATCCGGCCATGCGGGATAAGACCACCGGAACGTGGAACGACATAGGCACCTGGTATTACAACCTGATCGCGCCCAGAAGAGTGGCCACCCCGGAGATCAAGCAAAAAGTCGCGGAACTTACCGCCGGGATTTCAGATCCGCTCGAAAAGATCAGAGCGTTGGCTGCTTTTACCCAGCGCCAGATTCGCTATGCTGCAATCGAGATCGGCATTGGCGGACATCAGCCGCACGCTGCCGGAGACGTGTTGGGCCATCGTTATGGCGATTGTAAAGACAAGGCCACGCTCCTCAACACCATGCTTCAGGAGATTGGCATTGACTCCTACAACGTAATGATAAGTCCGCAGCGCGGTCTCGTTCGCCCAGGATTCCCTATGCTGTTGTTCGGCCACTCCATCGTCGCCATTCACCTGCCCGACAATCTTACGGCTCCGAGCCTCTACGCTGTCGTGAATCACCCAAAGCTGGGCCGCCTGCTTTTTTTTGATCCCACTGACGAATACATTCCGCTCGGTTACTTGCCTCCGAGCGAACAGTCTAATTATGCTCTGGTTGTCACCCCGCAGGGCGGCGATCTCGTATTGGTGCCGCTGCTTCCCCCGTCAACTAACCGCTTGCTCCGCACCGGCACGCTCACCGTCAGCGCCACCGGCAATCTAACTGGCGCAGTCGAGGAACTCCGCTGGGGCGGTCCTGCTGAACAAAGTCGGGCGCAATTTCTCACGGCCGCTCCCGCGGACCGTCAAAAAGTACTCGAAACGTTTCTTAGTAGCTCGCTCACAAATTTCTCTTTGACCAGCGCCTCAATAGGCAATCTCCAAAAGTATGACGAGAGTTTGACGCTCAGCTACAAATTCGCAGTCGATGGTTACGCCAAAACCGCGGGCGATCTGCTGATTCTTCGCCCCCGCGTCGTCGGCGCAAAAGGTTCAAACCTGCTTAGTGGCAAGCCGCGCAAATACCCTATCGAATTCGAAGAGGCCACTCGCCAGGACGATATCTTCGATATCAAGCTTCCGCCGGGCTACGTCGTGGACGAACTTCCCAAACCTGTGCTGGCCGAGTGTGCCTATGGAACATACAAAAGCGAAGTGCAAGTCGCAGACAACGTCCTGCATTACAAGCGCACTTACGAGATTAAAGACGTGGTAGTTCCCACCCAGAAACTAGACGAGGTCCGCGATTTCTTTCATCAGATAGCGGCCGACGAAAGATCCAGCGCCGTCCTTCGCCGCGCCAACCCTTGAGTTAGCAGAAAGCGATTCACGAATCACGAATCACGATTCACGGAATTTCGTTCAGGGAGATTGATGCCGGGCGGCAGCTTCGATAGCGGCTTCCAGATCGCTCGACACGTGCGACTTCGCGATGTACCCCCGCACGCCGGTTTGTGCCGCATAACGCGCCAAGTCCAGCGATTGATAATGCGTTACAATCAATATCTCGGTTTCAGGCGCCTCGCGGCGAATTAGTTCCGCGGCGCTCAAACCGTCCATCGCCGGCATCGAAATATCGAGCAAGACGATGTCCGGTTTCAGGTCGATCGCCTTTTCTACCGCGTCCCGCCCGTCTTCCGCCTCGCCACAAACACACCACTCCTCATGAAGTCCGAGCAGCATCTTGATGCCGGACCTTACGAAGGCATTGTCATCTGCAATCAAGATTCGCAGAGGCGCCACAGTTTGCTTTTGACCACCGATTTCCCTAGCGTTAGTGAGACCGGTCGCCCGGGTACTATCGGTACTATAGCCGTCTACGCGATTGCCCTACATACCGTGTTCCCTGTACTTCAGCACAGGTATAACTACTCGCACTTACTAATGCCTGGCTAAGTCATCAGCATCCGAATCGGCTGGCTACTTGCGGCGAGGACAAACAAAAACCATCTGCGAGATCGCAACGCCTGCGCTCAGAATTCCCGCGAGGTCGCTCCGAAGGGCGCGCGGAGCATATCGTGAGGCATCGCGCGCGAGCCGCGCTGTTTGCTCCGCAGTCAGCGCCACTGTGTAAATGTCGCCGTCCAAGGCGTAGGAATACTCCCGGTAACGCGGCACGCTGGCCTTCGTGAAATCAATCAAAGCATCCCAGAAGCTCTGCGTTCGCAGCAGTCGTCGCTTACTCGCTTCTTCGCGCCTGACGCGCAGGGAATGTCTCGCCGGCGAACCACTCGATTCCAGAATAATCTCAGCGCAATCTTCGCTGCGAAACGCGCGCGCCGCATCCGGGTCAGGATACGTCGCCAGAATTCCACGCAGCGCCGCCGCGTCCGGCTCAAATCCTTGCCACCAGTACCGAAACGAATGAAATACGATCGTCCCCGAACGCAGGATCTGTTGCACGCGTTCGGAATCCTTACCCGAGACGCGCACGATCATATCCACCAGCTCCGCCGCGCGGAACGTCTGCCGCACGACGGGACGCATGCTCAAATATTCAGCTTCTTCCTCGGTGTATTTCACGGGGATAGTTTCCGGCAACGCCACGAATCCATTCTAATCCATAGCTCGAAGCGACAGCGCGAGCTAGATTTTGTGGCGGCCGCCGACTCGATGTTTTTGGGACGCAGCGGCCATCCCGCCTTCTGGGTTAGTTTGCCTCCGCTGGTACGCTCGTTCTATTGTGCCCGGCGCCCAATGACGGCAAACTGGGTGAGGTCGAACATGCTAATTGCAGCCTTCATTCTCGTCATCTCTACCGCCGCGATGGTCCAGTTCGCGGTCTTCTCCTGGCGCTCGGGCCTGCTGCGCCTAGCCTCTGAGCCGATCGCCGATCAAGCGGATGTTTCTAACGAAGCTTCCCGTAACCTATTGACTGGAAAAGACTTCAAAGAGGTCCTCGCTCGCCAGGACCTATGCCCGAATCTGGAGACCGGTTCCGCCCCCAGCTTGCGCCCGGTGCGCATCTATTACAGCGCACTGCGCCTCCTGAACGGCTTGGGCAACCTGATCGTCTCGCCAGGTGCCCCCGGTTTTGGTGGTTGGACTCAGCGTGAAATGGCGCTGTGCACCCGCTACGCGGTAGTCGTGCTATCCCACCGCGTACAAAGCAACCAAGCGCTGGCCGCCGAAGTCCGCTCGTTCTAACTGTTTCGCTTCCCTGTTCCCCGGTAGTCCGCGCTCAGCTCCGTTCTGTCCCTCCAGCCAGTTGCTTGATACGCCATTCCGCCCGGTCATTTTCCGCCGCCTGCATAGCCTTTCGTGTCTAAATATTACGGTTGATTCCAACCGCAATTGTGTGTGTGCCGAACGAAGGAGGCGCCATGAAGAGCCGCGCCCGTTTTACCAGTCTGCTTGTTTTCCTGGCATTGGCCATGATCCAGCTCGCCGCCTGCTCCGGCACTCCCTCCACCTTCAATAAGGTGACCCTTACTCCCAGCGGTACGAAATTTATTGGTGAGAACGGAACGATAGCACTCACCGCTAGCGTCCTGAACGACAAGGCGAACGGCGGAGTTACATTCACTGTCAGCCCAGCGGGCACCGGCACTCTTACCCAGACCAGTTCCACATCGGCCAATTATGTCGCACCGGCCTCCGTCGCTGCGGAAACCGTCGTCACCATCACTGCCGCGTCCGTTGATTTCCCGAAACAATCCGCCGCGCTCACGGTGAAAATCGAGCCGCCACCGGTCATCACCACCACTTCGCTTCCCACGGCAACTTTGAACGCTTCCTACACCGCACCCGTCACCGCTACCGGCGGCGTGCCGCCTCTCGCGTGGACCATCGCATCCGGCACTCTGCCCGCAGGATTGTCCTTGGGTTCCAGCAGCACCGACACCGTGAACATCACCGGCAAAGCCACCGCTGCGGGTCAGTCGGTTATCACTATCACTGTCACCGATTCAACCGGCGCGTCCAATACCTCCGGACCACTTACAATCGTCGTGAGCTCGCTCGCGTTCACCACCACTTCTCCGCTGCCTTCCGGCACCGTAAATGTATCCTACGTGGGCGTGCAATTCGCCGCCACAGGCGGCACCTCTCCTTACACATTTTCGCTCGCGTCCGGGTCGACATTGCCTTCAGGTCTCGCACTCAGCAATGGAGACCTCACTGGGACTCCCACAACCGTGGGCACCTATACTTTCGGCATCACTGTCACTGACAGCACCACGCCAACTCCCGCAGCAATCACGCAGAATTTCACGCTGGTCGTCAGCCCCGTGCAAAATCTCTCGCTGTTGAAGGGTTCTTACGCGTTCACATTCAGCGGGAACAATTCTGCCGGCTACGTGGCAGCCGCCGGCGCGTTTACTGCGGATGGCAACGGCAATATCACCACCGGGGAAGCGGACTACAACTCATTGGCGGGCCCGCCAACCAATGTCGCCTCTCTCAAGGGCACATACACGCTCGGCCAGGACGGTCGCGGCACATTCACGTTCACCAATGTCACCGGCTCACCCACCTACGCGTTCGCGATCGATGCCTCCGGAACCGGCACCGTTCCCGGCAATCACGGCCGCTTCGTCGAGTTCGACACAACCGGCACGCGCGGTTCAGGCCGCCTGGAAATGCAGAGCACCACTACCTGCACCGTTACCAGCACGACGGCTACTTATATTGGCAACTTCGCCTTCGGTGGCTCGGGCTTCCAATCGTCGGCCGGGGGAAACTCAGCGGGAACGATGGCATTCGCTGGCGTTTTCACGGCTGTCCCGCCTAGCTCGCCATCCACAGTAGGAAGTCTCGGCCCGGCTGAAATAGATGCAAACTATTCCGGCTCGACGGCCGTCGGCAGCAACAGCGGCGCTCCACTTTCCGGCACCTATCAATCCGGCCCGGATGCTACTCACTGCCAGTTTCAATTTAGTGCTTTCGCCACTCTCAACTATGACGTTTATCCAATTTCCGTCACGGACGCCTTCTTCATCGAGACGGACAAGGTCAGTCCCACAACTCCCTTCATCAGCGTTGCTGAAATGAAGCAGCAGAGCGGGCAGCCCTTCCTCGGCGCGGTAATAAGCGGTCCCATGGTCGGAGGCGTAAGCGGCCAGGTTCTTTCGGTCCCGTACGTGTCGGTACTGCAGCTCGTGCCGCAGTCCGGCGTAACAACCTTTAACTTGTCGCTTACCGACAACGAAGCGGGCAACGTAACCTCAACGCATGGAACTCCATTCTCGGTTACATACAGCACCGATCAGTTTGGCCGGGTGTTCACGAACGGGTTCGAGGTAAACAACGCCTTCGCGCCGCTGCTGTATATGATTGATTCCCAAGACGCATTCGTCATTGGGCAACTCAACGGAGCTCCAATCTTCGGCGAGTTCGATGCCCAGTCCCAGCCAACCAGCTTCACTACTCAATTCATTGCCCAAGACTTTCCACTAATAGAGGGAACCTCGGCGCCGGCCGTCAGCGCCGATCGTGATCTCTCCGGCTTCCTGACCTTCGACGGCTCCGTCACGCCCGCAACAGTTACCGGAACACAAGATGAAAGCACCTCCGCGGCCAATACATCCGCCGAGACGGCGACCGGCACCTACGTGCTCTCCAGCACCGGTGCGACCGACGGCAGCGGCACCATCACGCTCACCTCGCCCGCCGCTTTCACCGGCGCGTTCTACTTCATCTCGCCGACCAAGATGGTCGAGATCACCACGACGAACGGCGACGCCAACCCAGTCCTAATCATCATCGGCGACTGAGCGACAACCGGCGGCTTCTCGCACATAGAGAAATGGAAAGGGCCGATGCGATGAATCACACCGGCCCTTTCTTATTATCGGTTGCTCGTTAAAAGAGTGTCATCCCGAGCGCAGCGAGGGACCTCGCTTTTCGCGGTTGTGCCAAGAAACGTCAATACTTCAGTACGCCCAGCGCATCAGCACCGCACCTGTCGTGTACCCCGCGCCCACTGCGATCAGCAAAACCAGATCGCCCTTGCGCAAACGCTTCTGCTCCACCGCCTCCATCATGCCCAGCGGAATCGTCCCCGCGGTGGTGTTCCCGAAGTGATCAATATTGATCATCACCTTGGAATCATCAACGCCCAGCCGTTCCTGCATCCCGCGAATGATCCGCAAATTGGCTTGATGCGGCACCACCAGCGCCAGATCTTTCGTCGTGTATCCGTTCCGCTCGAGCATTTCCACCGCCAGCTCGCTCATCCGCCGCACCGCGTACTTGAAGACCTGCGCGCCTTCTTGGTGCACGTAGTGCATCCGTTTCTCCACCGTCTGCTGCGAAGCCGGGTGCAACGATCCGCCGCCGGGCATATAAAGATTGCAGCCACCCGACCCATCTATGTCGTGCGCGAAATCCAGAATGCCTTCCTTGTCGGAAGTCGCCGGCTCCAGCAGCACCGCCCCCGCGCCATCGCCAAACAGTACGCATGTCGCGCGATCCGTGAAATCCAAAATCGACGTCATCACATCGCTGCCGATCACCAGCACTTTTTTATGCGCGCCGTTGCCGACAAACTGCGCGCCCACCGTCAGCGCATACACGAATCCCGAACACGCCGCCGAAAGGTCGAATCCCCACGCGTTCTTCGCGCCCAGGTGGTCCTGAATCAGGCACGCGGTGGCCGGAAAAAGCATGTCCGGCGTCACGCTCGCCACCACAATCATGTCTATTTCTTCCGGGTTCACGCCGCGCGCTGCCAGCAGCTTTCTCGCCGCCTCCGTTCCCAGGTGCGACGTCGCCACGCCCGGGTCCGCGTAGCGCCGCTCCCGGATTCCCGTGCGCGTGCGAATCCATTCGTCGTTCGTGTCTACTTTTTTCTCGAGATCGGAATTGGTCACCACCCGTGGCGGCACGTACCCCGCCACTCCCGTAATCTTCGCGGCAATGCGCTTCCCCATTCATTTCCCCCAGGACAGACAGCGACAGCAACCCCCAAATAAACAATCCGTGATTGTATGCAATCGCAACCAAACAAAACAAGCAATTCAACGCATCGGCGCGAGGATGTCACCCGCTATGGCTGTCTCTCTGTTGGCATGATCTCAAATCGGTAGCTGATCTCTGCCGTCTCGCGCAGCATCGCCGCCACCGAACAGTATTTCGTCTGGCTCAACTCGATCGCGTCGCGCACGGCCTTCTCGTCCAACTCACCCGTCAGCTTGTACACCATGTCAATCTTCGTCCACACCGCCGGCGGCTCGCTCGCGCGCTCTCCGGAAACCGCCACCTCCAGCGACGCAAGCTTCTGCCGCTTCTTCGCGAGTATCAGCACCACGTCCACCGAACTGCACCCGCCCAACGCGGCCAGCAGCATGTCCATCGGTCCCGGCGCCGAATTATGTTTGCGATCCGCGTCAATCGGCACCGCTTGCCCGGACGGCATCGTCGCCAGAAATTCCTCGCCGCCCACCCACCTCACCGTCGCCGTCTGCATCGCCGGTCTCCATGATGAAAAGTTTCTGCCGAAAAAGAACGCACTCCACTCTATCGGTCTTCGTCCACCCAGTCTACAAGCCATCCGTCCGTCGCGGTCCGATCAAACGCAAACTACCTTGGAGTGCTGCGGCGTGCCGCCGCTTTGCGGACTGTCGCGACGCTTCTAAATTTCGATGGCGAGCCAAGCATCGCCCGCAGCCGCGCTCAACCGGCGTCTACAACGCAGAAAGCTTCGCGCTGAAAGGGCGGCAAGCCGCCGCACTCCAAAAGAGTCCGCGCCAAGGGTCTTGCAAGGTCTGCGGGTGTCAGCCCTGGCTACCGAACAATGTGGGTCGGCAGGCGAGAAAAACGCAATGCGGGAGCCTGGGACTTTGGAAGGGCGGGACTTTCAGCCCCGCCGTAAAGGCGTTGGGCACTGTGGAGCTTTAGCCCCTGAAGTCGGTTGGTGAACTCACACGCTAGTTCTAAAGCTGTGAACCCATATCCTCAGCGTCCGAAGCTCCCACGGCAGTTTCAATCCGCTGCCGCGGCGCACGCCGCATGGTCTCGACGAACAAGCGCACAATTTCCGGATCGAATTGATTCGCCGCGCAGCGCTCCAACTCCGCAAACGCTTCTTCCGGACTCCGCGCCTTCTTGTAAGTCCGTTCGGAAGTAATCGTGTCATAAGCGTCCGCAATGGCGATCACGCGCGCGCCCAGAGGAATGCGCTCGCCCGAAAGCCGTGCCGGATAACCCGAACCATCGTAGAACTCGTGATGATGCCCCACCATCTCCCGGATGCGGCTCATGGCCGTGAGCGGCTCCAGTATTTTCGCGCCCAGTTCGGTGTGGGTCTTCATCGTCAGCCACTCGGAAGCATCCAGCGGGCCCGATTTATTGAGTATCACTTCCGGAATTCCCACCTTGCCGATGTCATGCAACAATCCTGCCAGGCGAATTTCCTCCACTTCCGTCTGCTTCATGTCCAAAGCGTGCGCGATCATCACCGCATACGCTGAAACTTTCTGCGAGTGTCCTTGCGTGTAGTGATCCTTGGCGTCAATCGCGAGCGCCAAAGAAGTCACCGTCTCGACCACCGCCGGCGGCACTTCATCTCCCGCATTGCCCCCACCGTGTTCGGTAAGCGACCGAGTGAACTGCTCCAGCCGCCGATAAATTTCTTCGAAGGCCTCGGGTCCGGTTGAAAACAAACGCTTCAGCGTCACGCCTAGATACGCTTCCAGCACATCTTTCTTCCAGCGCTTCGTGTCGTTGGGATCCCCTTGTTCCGCGGTCGAAACCGAATTCCCTCCTTGATGCTTGGAGAGGTACATCGAGGAATCCGCCACCTGAATCAATTCCTGCGGCGTCGATCCGTGAATCGGGAAGCCCGCAATGCCGAAGCTGGCCGTAATATTCTTGTCGCGCAGCAGCGGATCGGCCGCTACCCAGCCGCGCAACTTGCTCGCCAGTTGACGCGCTTGCTCCACGCTGGTCTCCGGCATCAAAATTACGAATTCATCGCCGCCATAACGCGCGACGACGTCCGAGCGCCTGCAATTCTGTTCCAGGATGTGTCCCACCCGCTGCAGCACCACGTCGCCTTCCAGGTGTCCGTAAAAATCGTTTACAAATTTGAACCGGTCCAGGTCCATCAACACCAGCGAGAATGGGCGATTCGCGCGCGTCGAACGCTTCCACTCCGAAGATAGCGCTTCCATCAAGAACCGGTGTGTCTTCACTCCCGTCAGACCGTCCGTGATGGCTTGTTCCTGCGCCCTTTGGAATGTCAATGCATTGTGCAACGCGCCGGCAAACAAATCCGCCAGGGTCCGCAGCAGCCGCACTTCTTCTTCCGAGAATTCGCACGGCTCGGATGACTCCACATACAGCACGCCCAACAAGCTCTCGGCGTACGTCACCGGCAACCCAATCGCCGAAGCCGTTCCCGGCAAAACTGGACGGTGCGACGTAGCGTTCACCTCCCGGACCACAGCCATCTGCCCGACGCGCGCCACGTGCCCCACCAGTCCTTCGCCCAGAAGAATGCGGCGTCCGAGTGCGTCGTGCCGCGCTCCGGCTTCCGCCTGAATCACCAGTTCCTTCGACGAGTAATCCAGAATCGCGATGCCGATGTGGTCGTAAGCAAGCGCATTTTCGATTTCCGCCGCGATCTTTGTAAGCATCTCCTCGGGGTTAAGCGTGGTGATCGCGTGACTGGAAACGTTATTGACCAGCGTCAATTGCCGCGATTTCTTCTGCTCTTCGGAGAAGAGCCGCGCATTTTCGATCGCCACCGCCGCTTCGCTGGCCAGCACGCGCATCAACTCCACGTGCCCTTCGTCGAATGCGCGTTCCTGCTCGCTGTGTACCGCCATTACGCCAATGGCTTGGTTGTACAGAATCAACGGCACGGCGCACATCGAACCTGCATGGCGGGCTGGCTCAATGCCCATTCGTTTTGTTTCTTCTTCAAACTGGTCGCGAATCAGCAGCGGCTGGCCCGTCCGAATCACGTACTCGGCCAAATGATTACCGGCTGAACGTGTGCGCTTTGGCAACCGCTCGCCGTTCACCACGTCCATTTCGAATCGCACTTGGTCGCTTTTCTTATCGTGAAAAGCGATGAACATGCTGCCGACTTCCAGCAGCCGCCGCATCTCCGAATAAATTCGCTCGAAAAGCGCGTCGGGTTCCAGCGTCGAACTCAACGCGCGTCCAATTTCATTCAAAATGTGCAGCTCTTCGCTGCGCCGGGCCGTCTGCTGAATCAGATAGCTGTTTTCGACGGCCATGCCAATCTGGTGCCCAAGCGCTAGCAAGAGCCGCAATTCCGGAGGAGTAAAATTGCGATTGTCCGGTGTTCCCAGCAGCAGCACTCCGAAGACTCGCTCCTTGGCCTGCAGGCTGATCCCCACTACCGTGCGCAACCCTTGCTCCAGCAAAATCTTTCGCACCTGCTGGAAAGTTTCTTCCTTTTCCAACGCGATCCAATTCGCATCGCGCGCCAGATCGCGCAGCACCACGAGCCCGCCCAAGCGCGCCACCAGATTCACGGTGTACGAATCGAGACTTCCTTTTTGAATCGCCGAACAGAAAGATTCGCCCATCCCAGTCACTACGATGGACGTCGGCCCCTTTTCGTCGCCATAGTGCAGACACAGCGCCCCGGCCGGAATGCGCACCACGTTCAGGACGCGATCCAAAGCTTGCGCCAGCATCTTCTGAATTTCCCCGCCGACGAAACTCGAAGTCGCCAGGTTCAAATTCGAAAGCGCCAGCATGTTGCGCTCAACTCGCCGCCGCTCTTCTTCGTAAACCGCCATCAGCATTAGCACGCCGCCAAAAATTTCCGCCAGCAGAGCGAACGGCAGCAGGTCGGCATCCGCCAATGGCCGCAGGCGTTCCTGGAAAATCAGCAAGAGACGCAGAATTCCCGTGGCTACGAAGGTGATTGCCAGCAGCTTGTCGGCGCGCGATTCCTGTTTGTGCCCTTCCTGCCAGAATATTTGCGCGGATCCGAAGAAGACGATCGCTACGCCCATTCCCAGCGGGGCGGCGATCCATTTTTGCGTGTAAGCGAAAGCCCACAACGCCGCCACCAGCCCGGCGATAATCACGCTGCGCGCGGAAAGTTTCATTCGCGCGTACAACCGTGCGGAGCAATAGAAAGCGAGAGCCGCGGCCGCCATCACCCATTCGTTGACGACGTCAGCCCACAGAGGAAGAACCGTTTGCCCGCCGAACGCATAGCGCGCGAAGGGAAGCGCAGCCAGCACCCAGGCCAAGGCCCACACCAGCAGGTACGTCTGCCGCTTTTGCCGGTAGACATAGGCAAAAAACACCCCGAGCAGGAAGGCGCCCGCCAGCAACACCACTGCACTAGAGTTGAGGTGGTTCAACAACACAATGCTCCCCATCCAGGACACGACAAACTTATCCAGAGAATAGCAGAAATTTGGCAGTATTCGGCTGCGTCTCCAGCCGAGTTTCGTGGAGGTCACCTGTTCCAGTTCTTCCACAAAGGCAAAACCAGCCGAAAACCGCGTAAAATCGCCAATAACCTCGGATTCTAAGCCGCGAAGTCCACACTTCGACTGCCTAATAAACTATCGAACCACCGTCCGCCCCCGTCAAGGGTACCCCAGTACCAACTCGTTACCAGTCAGCGTCTTGCAGCAAATCGCGCCACCGGTCTCGCGGCGGACTGCCTGCAACGAGTTTGGCCGCCGGAGCGGAGCCGACCCTCGTTGGCGGGCTGGCCGGTGCTCCAAGCTTACCTGGCATGATCTGAAACCAATATCCTGGGACTTTCAACCTGCTTGCGCGTCTGCTTATTGCGAAGCTTGTTACTCTGGCTTTATCGGCGACCTTGCGGGTGGGTTCGCAGAATCCGGCGTGGTTTTTGGCTTCCCTACCGTCGAGAGGGTCTTCACGTCGAATTTCTGGTAATCGAAATAGCGCGTCGTTCCGTCGACTTTGATTCCCTTAACCAGCAGGAATCGCACGTCGAGGTGCACCTCCTGATAGGTTGGAAGCCAAACTTCGTTGTTTACGTAGCTTTGCTCAAACATGACCCGCGTGCCCTTTTGTAAATCGGCGAGCATCCCGCCGGCAAATTTCAGATCGTTAACGAAGAACGCGTCTAGGCGCACCACGTCGAGGGCTTTCTCGTCAATCCAGATGACCCCGCCAAGCTTCTGAACGATTTTCTCCATCAGGTGACGCGCTTTGAACTCGGGATTGGGCTCGAAATCGAACACCAGGACGTCTTGGCCGCGGAAACGCTCTCGGCGCGGATTGACGAATTGGCAGGCGCGCAGGAAAGTGTCAATAGAGATGTCTTCGTCATCCTCGGCCTTCCCTGTTTGTTTGTCCTTCTGATCTTTGCCCTCTTTCTGGTTCGCGCTTTTCTCCAGCTCATCAATTTGCTTCAAAACGCGGGCATTTTCTTTTCTCTGCGCTTCTTCGCTCAGTGGTTTGCCGTTTATCTTCACCAGGGTCGAAACTTCCGTGCCGTTGAGATAAAAAAAGGTGGATTCGCGCACGTCCGGCTCTTTGGGCTTGCCGCCTTCGTAGTCCGTTTCTTCGTCAATCTTAGTGCCGGCGTAGTTCTCCTTGATCCTGTCTATGGCCTTCTGGTTCGCTTCGATTTCCTTGAATAGGACCTTCAGGTCTGGCAATTGCACTTGCGATTTCCGGGGAAAATCGAAAATGCGCTCGCCGATTGTCTCGTTGACCGCCGCGCGGGTTACGTCAATCGAGTAAATATCGCCGCCGCGGTGCAGCTCGATCTGGTGCGGCAACTGCACGCCGTCGACGGCGCGATAATCGTCGTATAGAATTTCCTGCTTCACGCCGTCCACATTCGCGGATTCCTTCACGATCAAGTGCGATCGCGCATCAAAGAACACTTGCCACTTCACCCCTGTGGGCATGGTCACTTCCAGTTGCGACGCATCTTTCCCGCGCACCTGGGCCGTCCCCACGAATGTAATCTGCAGCTTGCTCTTTTTCGGATTCAGCAATCGTGAGTTGTAGTAGCGCGCCGCCGCTTCCAGCTGCAGTCCTTCGGGTCCTACCAGCGTGCCGATTTCTCCTCCCGCGTTCTGGTGCCAAGCCGATTTTCCGTTGAACGCCTCGATCCAACTCTTGTCGCCGGCCGCCATTTCCGAATAGTAGCGGTTGGGCAGTTTTACGTCGAATGTGTAAGCGCTCGCCTTTTCGCCATTCTTGGCCTCCACTGCTCCCTCTAAGGCAATCGTCTGGACCTTCGCAAGTGTGCGCGAACCACCTTCTGCCTTTACGTATTGATTCAAAATGTTTCCGGCATCCTGCGCATGCAGCGGGAAAGGGAAGCAAAGCAGGATCACCGCAAGAGACAGTGTCAGCGGACGTGTACGCATCGGACTCAACTTTATATACGCAGTCGCGCAAGAAAGGTTCCCTCATTCCCCATGCCCCGCTCGTGCGCGTAGGTCCCGGAGCCTGGCTCGATTTTGCTGCTTCCTTCCGTTAAGATAAATGGCTTCGAATCTAGAACAGGGATTCATCGAGATGGCAGCTTCGCAAAAACCACGCGTCCGCTTCGCCCCATCACCAACCGGCTATCTCCACGTCGGCGGAGCGCGCACCGCGCTGTTCAACTGGCTCTTCGCCAAACACGAAGACGGCACGTTAATCCTCCGCGTCGAAGACACCGACGTGGAACGCAATAAGCCCGAGTTGGTCGATGGAATTCTCGTAGCGCTCAAGTGGCTAGGCATCGAATGGGACGAAGGTCCCTTCTTTCAATCCCAGCGCGGCGAAATGTATCGCGCCGCCGCCGAACGCATTCTCGCGAGCGGCGCGGCCTACGCCTGCTACTGCAAAGCCGCCGCGTACGCTGGAGGCGATTACTCGCCCGCTGAAAACGAAGACCATGAAGGCGAAGGTGACGACGAAGGGCCGAAAACTCTGAAGGCTGCCGCGTGCCCCTGCCGCGATTTTTCCGAGGCTGACCGCGCCGCGAAAGAAAAGGAAGGCATCCCGCGTGCCATCCGCTTCAAGACTCCGCGCGCTGGCGTCACGAAATTTGAAGACGCCGTCTTCGGCCCGCGCGAAGTCCAGAACGCCGACATCGAAGATTTTGTTCTGCTGCGTTCCAGCGGGGTGCCCACCTATCAGCTCAGCGTCGTCGTTGACGACATTGACATGCGCATCACCCACATCATTCGCGGTGCCGACCATCTTTCGAATACGCCCAAGCAGGTGCTCATCTATCGCGCACTCGGCGCGCAGCCTCCGATTTTCGCGCACGTCCCGCTGATTCTCGGCCCCGATCGCACGCGCCTTTCGAAACGCCACGGCGCCACCAGCGTCGGTTCCTACGCCGACGAAGGCTTTCTCCCCGAAGCGTTTCGAAATTTTCTCGCGCTCCTGGGCTGGTCCACCGGCGACGATTCCGAATTCCTGCGCACCTCTGAACTCATCCAGCGCTTCTCGCTTTCCGGCGTCAGCCGCACCAATGCCATCTTCGATCGCGCCAAACTCGAGTGGTACAACACGCAATATCTGCAGAAGCCGCCAGCAGAAGAGCTCTTGCCCTACGTGGAAGAGGAACTGAAGCGCGCAAAACTTTGGAAAGACGAATGGGCCACGACCGATCGCGCTTGGTTCGCCCACGCCGTTGACTTGATCCGTCCGCGCACCCGCCTACTCACCGATTTCACCGGATGGGCTCGCGCATTTTTCACCGACGATTTCGACTACGATCAGGAAGCCCGCGACAAATTCTGGAAGGACGAAAAAGTTCCCGCATTACTGGCAAAATTAACGGACGCGCTGGCCGCGCTAACCGACTGGAATCACGATGCCTGCGATGCTGCACTCCGCGCGGTCGCCGCAGCCGAAGCCGTAAAAGCCGGCCTGCTAATCAACGCCACGCGCGTGGCAATAGTAGGCCGCGCCGTAGCCCCACCACTGTTCGACACCATGGTAGTCCTGGGAAAAGATAAAGTAGTAACGCGCCTACGCCGCGCCCTGATATTCCTTGGAATCACCACCGCGTCGCAGAGCTAGCTTCGAGGGGCCTTGGTTTCAGGCCTGAGCGTAGCGAACGACCTCTCTTACGCAGTGCGGCTACTACTTCGCCGCCCCCGAAAAAATCTCTGGATGCATCGCACGCGCCGCCGAGCCTGCCGCGCCCACGTCCACGCGCACATCCACAGGTATTTTCACCGGCGGCAAACATGTCGTATCGTTGCAAGCCTGATAGCGTAAAATCGTGGGAATGTTCACCGCGCCGATCGGCGCGTCCGCCTGCGCCACCACCCGCATCTTAAACGTGACACTGCCCGTGTACACGTCGAGCGGCTTGTCCGGCGAAAACGAAAACTTCTCCTGGCGCCCCGCTGGATAGATCGTATCCAACACCTCAAAACCCGCCGGAAGCTGCGGCGTCAAGGTCGTAGCAATCAAATACTCGTCCGAAGGCTTGTGCGAATTCACATGGTATCCGCTCCGAATGTCGGCCACCACCGCAACCTGAAATTCCTTCCCGCGCGGAACAGGCTCGAGCGAAACAAAACTCCGCGCCTTCACGATACTGGCGGCACTCGGCACTGCTGCCGATTCCTGCGGCGCAGCGCTCGCATTCCCGTGCAAAGCGCCGACACCCGCGCCTACGACGAGCATAAAAACAATGGACGAAATTCCGAGTCGCATCGAGCTCACACCTGAATCGCCGTGCCCAGCTTCTCCGTCAAAATGCGGCTCATCACCTGGTTCAATGTCTCCCCCGTTTTTTCCTGCACGAACGCCTGCGCCGCATCCGACCAACCCAGCTTGAAACTGGTCGTCAGCGCCGAAATCCATATCTGCCGCACCGGCGCATTCGGGCTGATGACGAACCGCGTCTCGTCTTCATCCTCGAACTCGATCTCGAGTTTCCCACTGCCGCCTTCCACCTCAAACTCGTTCTCGTCGCCAAGCTCCAGCAAACGCCTCCGCAAAGCCTCAAACGCTGCATCGCTCTTCCGCTGAAATTCGTGCTCGTCCATCATAGCCATGAAAACGATCGCCCCCAATGATCCGCTTCTCTCTCCACCCGCCAGACGGTAAGCATCTGTTCCGCGGCGTTTCGTCACTCCCGCATTTCTCGGTGAACTCGCCGTCTTTCTCTGCGCCCTCTGTGTTAATCCTTTGCGATAGATCTTCTCTGCGTCGCTGCGGTAAAAACAATTGGTCCGCCGTCGCCTGCCTCTCTGCTTCTTTGCCTTCCTGTCTCCTACCTCAAAGCAACGATTTGATCTCCTTGTCCAGGTCATCCTGGCTAGCCAATCCAATGTACCGCTTCACAACTTTCCCATCTCGCGAGATCACAATGCTGGTAGGCAATCCCAAAAGCCCGCCGAATTTCGCCGCCAGGTCGTCATTCCCCAGCACAATCGGATAATTCATCGCCATCTTCTTTCCATCCACATCAAACTGGCTCTTCTGGACGAACGGCTCGACCGCGCTCTTCCCTTCTTCATCCATCGCCACGCCCAAAAGCGTAAAACCCTTGTCCGCATATTTCTGTTGGAAACCGATCATCCACGGAATTTCCACCTGGCAAGGCTCGCACCAGGTCGCCCAGAAATTCACCACCACCACCTTCCCCTTCAGGCCAGCCAGCGGCACATCCGTCCCCTGCAAATCCTTGAACGTCACCTCCGGCTCGTTCGCTAGAATCTTCGGCGTACTCGCGCCATCCGATTTGCATCCCGAAAACACCGCCGCAAAGCTCGCCACCAAGACGAGCACTAGCAATAAATTCCACCGCTTTCGCATCCGCTAAAACTCCGTTACAAAGAAAATTTATTCAGAAACGCCAGCTTCCCCGAAAGCCACGTCAATCGGTTCAAGAATACCAGTCCGCCGACGGCCAGCAGCAGCACTCCGCTGAAAATTTCCACCGTGTGCAAGTGCCGCCGGAATTTTTGATAGAAACGCAGAAATCCGCCGATCCCCAGCGCCGTAATCAAAAACGGTACCTCCAGCCCCGCCGAATAACACGCCAACAAGAAAACCCCCTCGCCGACAGTTTCCCGTGTCGCGGCTACAGCCAGCACACTGGCTAGAATCGGGCCAATGCAAGGAGTCCAGCCAAACGCGAACGCAAATCCCATCAGAAATCCGCTCACCGCTCCTGGCTGCCCGCCCATATTGCGAAAGTGCACATCGCGGTTCAGCCAACGAGTCAGCGAAGGACCCAGCAAGAAAATCAGCGCCACCGAAAAAAAATGAATCGGCTTCAGCCACGCTCCCAACAAATCCGCGCGCCACGAAAGTAACCCGCCTATGGCAACCAGCACGGCCCCAATCACCAACCCCGCGCGCACGGTAATTTTCGTGAGCCATCCGATCAAGTGCAGCCCAAAAAGCACGATCAAGGCCCCGGCCACCGGCGCAAGCACCGCGCGATTCCGCAACAAAAACGATCCCACCGCGCTCGCCGACGCGCCAAACGCAATAAATACCACCGAAAACCCGGTCACGAACGCGCAAGCCGAAACCAGCAACCCGCCGCGCGGCGTTTTGCCTTCCTTCAGTTGCTCCACGCCAATGCCCGAAAGCATCGAAATGTATCCCGGCACCAGCGGCAGCACGCAAGGCGAAAGAAACGACACCAAGCCCGCAAGAAAGGCCGCAAATATGGAGACTTCCATTAGTCCTTTTCGCTCATCTAGGTGAGATGCTCAATCCGCCCAGTGCCGCGCCCTCAACTCCCAATTTTCCCACATCCCTTAGACGCACGCCCGCGCTTTTTGATGCCAGCCACAGTTCCCCTGTAGAATCTGCTCACGGTCGTCATCCCGAACCCAGCCGCGCCTTTCGCGGATGGCGGCGAGGGACCTGCTTTCTGTTTGCCGCAATCAAAGAAAATCCCTCCACCTGCCACCGCAGCCCATCATCTCGACGACGCCCTGGCCACATCACCATCCACTAACCTCCTGAAAACACGCGAGGAAACCCCTGTCCCTTCTGGCGCACCAAATGCTTTCCTCCGCCGCAAGGGCTCGCCAGCTGGAGCCGGACGCGGCAAAAATATCGCCGTTTGCGGTGGCGAGCCCAAAAATTTCACAGCGCATCACCAGGCGAAAAAACCAGATGACGCCCAATCAGGTGACCCTAGCGCGAGTCGCCGCTGCATTTGCCGCCGTGGCTCTGTTCACGCACCTCGGCAACCGACTCGCAGCCGACCTCGCAGCCGTCGCACTCACCGTCGCTGCCATCGCCCTCGATGGCCTCGACGGCTACCTCGCTCGCACTCGCGGTCTCGCAACACCACTCGGCGCACAACTCGATATTCTCGGCGACCGCGTCGTCGAAAATCTCTTCTTCACGTTCTTCGCCGTCAGCGGACTTGTCTCCCTCTGGGTGCCCGTGCTGTTTTTTGTGCGCGGCACGCTCACCGATTTTCTGCGCGCTCTAGCAGCTCGCACCGGCCGCAGCGGATTTGGCAGGAACTCCATGCTCGAAACCTGGTGGGGACGCACGCTCGTCGCTTCGCGCGCCAGCCGTGCAGCCTACGCCGTCCTCAAATGCGTTTGCTTCTGCTATCTCGGTCTGCTGCTCCCCGCCGCCCACGTAAACACAGCCTGGCTTAACGCCAGCGTCCGCAACACCCTCACGCTCGCCGGCCAAATCCTCGTCGCCGCCACAGTCGCCTTCTGCACGATCCGCGCCGTCCCAGTAATTTGGGAAGGCCGCCGCTACCTCGCCGCCGCCGAACAAAAAGTTCCCGCGCCGGTCGCCGTCCAGGCCGCGCGATGACCGGGCGCCAAAATATCGGCGCGTTCTTCGACCTCGACGGCACCCTGCTGTCGCCGCCGTCGCTGGAATGGCGCTTCATCGGCTACCTGCTGGAACGCGACCAGATCTCGAGCACGCACGTCGCGAGTTGGCTAGCGAATTTCGCCAAAACAATTCTGCGCGATCCGCAGCAGGCCATCGAAGGAAACAAATCCTATCTAGCGGGAATCAATGAATCGCTAGGCAGCGACTGGGAAACTGACCTCGCGCGCAAGTCTTGGCCCGAAGATTCTGTTCCGCTCTTCGACCAAGGCCTTCAACGCATCGCCTGGCACCACGCGCAAGGTCACCGCATATCCCTGATCACCGGCACGCTAGCTCCGCTAGCGCAAATGATAGCCAGGCGCATCTCAGCACAACTCTGCGCGCCCATCGAAGTTCGAGCCACGCAGCTGGAAGTTTCGCCCAAGAGGTGGCACAGCCACTCTTGGCTGCGCTCTTCGAACCAATGGACGGGGCGCCTCACAAGCGATCACATGAGCAACGAAGCCAAATCCCAGGCCCTCAAAACCGCTGCCGTAACTCACAATCTCGATCTAGCGAAAAGCTACGCCTACGGCAACAGCACCGCCGACGTCCCCATGCTCGAGTCCGTAGCGCATCCCCAAGCAGTGAACCCATCAAGGCGCCTGGCGCGCATCGCGCGACAAAACAACTGGCCAACATCCCACTGGACAGAAGCAGCCCCAACCATCTCAAATTCACACGCAGCGCGCCTCGCCCCCAAGATCTCGCCATGAAACCAAGCACCCAACCACCTGGGAGTGCGGCGGCTTGCCGCCGCCTTGCCTACCGAAAATTCGTCGCAAAGCGCCAGCGTTTGCCGCACAAAAACGCACCGCACTCCAGCATTACCTTCAAGAAGGGCGCAAAATTCTAATGTCCTCGCTACCAACAACCCAAGAAGTCCACTCGATCCCCGCGAAGAATGGTCTCTCGCAATACGCAACAGAACTCCGCCAAGCCTGCGGCACTTTCGAGCGAGTGACGTTCGCATATCTAGCCTGGACCCTCTCTCTACTCATCGCCTTCCACAACAACATCCCGCACGCTGCCAAATACGCCGCGCTTCACGCAATCATAGCCGTAGCGATCGCGCAACTCGCCTGGTCCGCCGCACGCTCATGCAGCAAAACCCTGCAGTTCGCGCGCCACTGGTATCCCCTCCCGCTCTACATTTTCTTCTTCGAGGAACTTCAAGCCCTGGTCCAGGCAATCCATCGCAACTGGTTCGACCGCTGGCTAATCCAATTCGACTACAATCTCGCCGGTGTTCATCCCTCCGTATGGCTCGCCCGTTTCGCCAATCCCGCGCTGAACGACGCCATGCAGTTCGCCTACATGACCTACTTTCTCTACCTCGTCATTCTCCCAGCCATCCTTTACGTCCAAAAAGACCGTGCCGCCTTCTGGACCGTGATGGTCTCAACAGCCATCGCGCATTATTCCGTCTACATCATCGCCGTGCTCTTCCCTATCGAAAGCCCCTACTTCGCGCTGGCATCGCTCAATCCAACCGCCCTCCAGGGTGGCGCATTCACCGCCACCATCGAACTCATCGAACATTTCGGCCGCGTCCATGGTGCCGCGTTCCCTTCCGCACACGTAGCAGGCTCGATGGTCGCAATCCTGGCAGCCCGCCGATACAAACCCCGGCTCTTCTGGCTCTGCCTGCCATTTTTCATAATGATGTGTGTCGCAACGGTGTACGGCCGCTACCATTACGTCGCCGACGTCCTGGCGGGCCTAGCCGTAGGCGCGGCAGGCTGGGCCGCAGGCCAATGGCAAATGAATCGCAGTGGCTGCATGGGCTGAACGGGCCCAATCTTGCCCGTTCAAAAAACCAACGATGATGGGCTCGTCATCTTTCGCCTTCCGGACGCATCTCCCGGAACGCTAGGTCTATTCGTTGATTCATTCGAATTGGACATCTGCTCGGACAACATCCATCCTGTAGATCAAATTCTCATGGTGGGAGAAGTTTCCGACAATCACTGCGGGAAGGCAAAAAACGACCCCAAGCACCTGAATGTGTTCCAGGGGATTTACAAGCTCTATTACTAACCTCAGAAAATCTTCTCCGCCCTCCGCAGCGTTCCCAGCGATCCCACATTGGCAATCCGGAATACAACCAAATATTGGTTCTCATTCCGAATCGTGCCAAATGAAAATCTCCGGTACTCAAAACCGAATCCGCAGCACGAGCCGTTATAACTCACCTCGGCAATCTGGTTTTGAAACGCGGAATGTGTAATGTCGTAACTCGCGCCAATCGTCGTATTAAATCCCGGCCGCGTCAGGTCTCCCCAGCCAATTAGCGCGCGTATCTGATTCGACCGCGGCTCGAACACGAAATTTGGCGGATTATCCGCCACCGGCGTCGGCAAATTAATCGCCGAAAAATGCGCCAGCGTCAAAAACGACTCCTTGTAAGGTTTCAGCTTCAGCAGCGTCCCGATCGCCGTCAATTGCGCGCGCTGCGGATCGAAATTCACGATGAATTGCGTGTCCCAGTGCTTCCCCGGTTCCACGCGCAAATCACTCACCACCGGCGAAAAATGCCGAGGCTCATCCGCAAAAGCAAACGGCGTCAGTTCATCCGTCGCCTGGAACACGTTGCGCTGCCCCGCAATCAGCGCCCCGCCAAAACTGGGATTGAAAAAATGTATCTGCGCCAGGCGCCAGCTGATGAATTCCTCGGCGTTCCCGTTTTTCTTCCTGCGGTAAAGCCTCTGCGTGATTCCATATTCGATTTGATTCGTGTCCGTCAGCGTCTCGTCTTCGTCAAACCGCACGATGCGATTGAAATCGTTGACGCCGTTCACGAAGCTATACTGCAAGTCCGGCTCGATCACATGCTTCCATCTTGTGCCGGAATCCGAATTTCCCCACACGCGCTCGATCGTCGGCGGCCGGATATCCACCGACAACTCTTCGGTCTGCCGCCACAAGCCCGTGTTGACGAACGAGCCGTTTTGAATTTGCCCGCCGTAGTACGTCGAGCGCAGCGTAAATGTCGGCGTCACGCCCACCCATGGGCCCCAGTGAAACGGCATCGTCACGCTCGGCGCAATTTCGCTGCGCTCCACAAAATTGTCCGTGTGGAAGCCGGTCACTGTATCCGAACGATGCGCCGCGTCCGAAAACACATCGAACGCGAAATAGAATGGAAGGTGCCGCCACGGCGCCTGATCCACGGAACCAAAACGCACTTCCGGCGCAACGCGCAGCGACACGTAGGTGTCCGGCGTCGCGCTCAAATAGTTCTGATAGCTCAGCGCCGCAATATTCAGGCTGAACCCCCGAAAATTGTTCGTTAGAAACGCCTGGTTCCGCACTTCCGAGTTCACCGCTTGCACGTACGTTTCGCTGAACGCCAGCCGGTACGTCAGCGACGACAAATCGTCCAGGTCCGCCACCGCGCGCCAGCCGTCTGGCAGCAACGCCGTGAAAAGTAAGCGTGCCTCGTGCCCGCCCTGATTCACGAGTGTACCGTCGGATTGCCTCAGTCCGCGGTCCACCACGCCGGTGTAGCTCACATCCAGCTTCGCGTTTTCCCACGGATGCATGCGCAACTCGCCGCGCTGCGCCCAGCCGCGCCGGCTGTAATAATTCAATCCCAGTGTCATGTCCGCCCAATCCGTTGGCGCCCAGTAAACCGCGTCACCGAAAATGAATCCCTTGCTCGTGCTGTCACCGACGTCCGGAATCAGAAGCCCGGAAGCGCGCTGTTTTTCCGCCGGAAAAGTAGCATATGGCAGGTATAACACCGGCACCGAGAAGAGCCGGAAGTTGCCGCTTTCCAGATGCACCGAAGTCCTCATGTAGACGGTCGCTTCCGGCGCATAAAATTTCCAAGTCGGACGGTCCGGCTTGCACACCGTCATCCATGCCCGGTGCACGCGATACGTCGTCGGATCCACGCGCTCCGCTTCCTCCGCCTCGAAATAAATCGGATTCGGACTGATCAGCAGTGTCGGCGTCGGCCGTCTCTGAATCGCAAAAGTCGCGCGCACGTGATGAAAGGTCCCGTGTCCCGTGCCCACTTCATACCGCGCGTCTTCGGCCTCCACGTGCTGCGTTTCGTAGTCGAGTTGCACGTGCCCGCGGGCGATCACCACTTGCGTGTCTTCGTTATATTCCACGTGATCCGCGCGCAGCCGCGTGTTCTGGTAACGCACGTCTACGTCGCCATCGGCGTAGTAAATCCGGCCGACCTGCCGCTGCTGCTTCGCCTCGAGCGTTGCTTCTTGCGCCACTCCGGCCGCTGAGGCAGGAGCACGCGCCGTGGGCTTGACTTGTTTTTTTGCGGCGGCTTGCGACGGTGACGGCGCGCTCCCGCCCTGGGTCCTGGTCACATGGGGACACGCAAGAAAAATCGCGGCCAGCAACAACAGCAGCGCGGCTCTTTGCCTCTTTGGTGGCGATGAAGGAAGAACGAATCTGCGAAGAGGTTGCAAGACGATTGCGCTCGGCATGCCTCAATAAAACTGCGTCGATCTCGCGAAAAAAAGAAAGTCGAGCCTAACACGCGCACCCGAACCCCGCAATCAAGTCCGGGTCCGTAACGTCCGTCTCTGCGAATTCTTGCTCTCGCTCACTCTCCTAAGAGCAGACTCTCCCGCGCCTCAGTTGCCTCATAAGCGCAAACTACACCGAATTCTCCCGACTCATGGCTCCCCCAACGTGCTACTATGTTCGCGTTCCATCACTGGAACTACCGCAGCGCAAAACGGACCAGTGATACAAATTTGCTCGCAGTGCGGCGCGCTTTTGCTCGAGCCCGCCGAAAAATGCACTTTCTGTGACTCCCCACTCGTCGCTCAAGACGAGACTCCAGTGCCTGTCTCTGTAGGTCTATCTGCGCCTGCGGACCAGGCCGCGAACACCGGCTACGCTCCCCTCACCGTCGAACCCGAATGGCGCCGCGAAGTTTCCCGGCGTTTGGAGGCCTACCGTGTTCGCCGCGGCCGCTATCGTGCGGATGACTCTCAAACCGGCTTACCCTTCGCGTCCGCACCGCACGCTCAGGATTACGGCCGCGCAACCGAGGAACTGGAACTCACCGACCGCCCCCGCCCGCGCGCAGGTCAACGCTTCGCCGAGCGGCCCATGCAACGGCCCGCGCAAAGAAAACCCCAAAACGACCGCGTCGAAATCAATATTCAGCCCGAGCTCGATTTTTCCAGCTCCCCCGACGATCGCGCGCATCCCCAAACAGCCTTGGTCCCGGTCGCCGATCTCGCCGAACGCCGCCGCGCTGGCGCCCTCGACGCGCTTTTCCTCGCGCTCACCTACGCCGGCTTCCTAGCCCTCTTTCGTTCGCTCGGCGGCCAAGTCGTCATGGAAAAGGTGGACGCGATCGTCTACCTAGCTGCGTTCTATCTGTTTTACGCGCAATATTTTTTCTTGTTCACCACGTTTGCGGGAGCTACGCCCGGCATGCAGCTGCGCGGCATCACCATCGTGCGTCTTGACGGCAGCCTTCCGGACACGCGCCAACTCCTCTGGCGCAGTTTCGGCTACCTGCTTTCCGGCGCCACCATGATGTTAGGTTTTCTCTGGTCGCTATGGGATGAAGACCACTTCACCTGGCAGGATCGCATCAGCCAAACCTACATCACCGCCGCCACACCGCTAATGGAAATGGGCGCATTCGAAGTCCAGCCAACCCAGCGCCGCTTCGCCCATAAATAGCCGCCATAGACGGTAGTAACACACTAGGTGATTTACGAGAAGGTAGTGTGGACCGCCTTTGCGCCTTACTTTACGATTGGGGCGATGCCACCCAGCAGCCAGGATTCGATCGTCGCAGTTCAGCCGGAACTTCTTTCTGGCGAGTCGATTGTTTGGGCGGGACAGCCGAATACCGGCGTCATTTTCCACAAGCAAGATCTGTACATGGTGCCTTTCAGTCTTCTTTGGGGCGGCTTCGCCATCTTTTGGGAGGCAGGTGTCTCAGGACTGTGGGGATCGAACGGTAATCCGGGCTTTCCCTGGTCGTTCGGAATGCTGTGGGGAATCCCGTTTGTCGTGGCCGGTCAATACTTGATATGGGGCCGATTCTTCTATGACGCGTGGCTCAAGAGGCGCACTTACTACGCCCTCACCAATCGCCGGGTCATTGTGGTGCAGAACGGCTGGAGCCGGCGCATGGCCTCCTCCTACCTCGATTCTTTGCCCAACCTTGTGAAGGAAGGCGGCACCAATGGAGTTGGTACGTTGCGATTCAACCAATCAGACTCGCTATCGTCCAGGCAGCGCCAGTTCTCGGGGTGGAACGCACTCTCGGTCGGTGACGTGCCGACGTTTGTCGACGTGGAAGACGTGGACTCGATCTATCGTCTAATTTCGGACGGTCGCGACAGGGCCCGCTCCGCCAAGGCCGCTGTCTAACCCTCACGACAAACCCTAAAAATCCCCCACGTTCACTGCCAATCGGGGAAACCAAGCTTGTCTCGCTTAATGACGCGCAGCGTAAACAACGCCTCTTTCAGCGCCTTGTGTTCTTCGGTGCCATCGCCCTTTCGATATAAATCCTGAAGACGCTCTTGAATCAGGCTCTCTACCCTTTGCAATTTCTCGGACAGCTCTTCAGGGTCGGTTTCCGCTCTGATTTCCTCCAGAGCCGTTTGCCACTCCTGATACTTCGTTTCTTCGCTGCTCATCGTGCAATTTCCTTTCGGACTACCCGTCATCCAGCGGCTAACACGTCCGGACCGTCGCATTTAATAACCATTTTGTTGCCGGTCCGCATGTCCAGAATCACGTACTCACCCGGCGCTTCCGTCGCAAGTTTTTGAATATGCGCCGTTGCTTCTGCCATCGTCGCCGCCGCTGCCCGCCACAGCACGCTGCCTCCGGGTTCCTTTTGAAAAACGTCGAATACAAGGCTCATCAATTCACTCCTTCGGCGCCAACCGCGATTGTTCCTCCCAGGGGAACACTCGCGGTCTTGGGTTTACTTCCTCTAACCAGGGGGCTCTTCTGTTTGCGTTTGATCTCTTCCTCCGCGATTTTCTCGGCGACCTTCACTGGCACCTGCTCGAAATGTGTTCTTCGTTTAACCATGACGCTCCTTGGTTCCCATCTCAGAAGACCGTAACCGGTCTCAAGTCATACGGGTCAAATCTTTTGGGAATCTGTTGGAATTTTTATCGTCGTCTTGTCCCGACGACTCGGACGATTAGCGAATTGACTGCGCCCCATACCCTTATGCGGCCTGACGCCGTCTCGATTACGTCTCGAATTTTTTGCTTGACAAACTTTTTCACGGTTGGATACGATTACGTTACGTTAGTTTAACGATTCCATCTGGCGAGGTGACGGCATGGCGAACGCTCGAAGCAAGAATGCTCCGATGCACTTCAAGACCATGGTGCAGGCCGACGTCCCGCAGGGTCGCAACGGCAAGCACAGGCTGATTGTCTCGACGATCCTCGATGATTTAGATCAGTTGAAGGACGGCGCCGCGCTGAAAGTGCCGCTCGCCGACTTGGCGGCCTCGAAGGAAAAAATACGTTCAGCCCTGAATCGCGCCACGCGCAAAGCCGGCCGCAAGGTAGCCACAGCCACCGACGCCACATTCCTTTACGTTTGGAACGTCATCGAGTAGCAGCGGCGACAAATCACGCCGATTTCAGCGCCGAATCCCTTTGTGCGAATCGCAATTTCGCCTTGGCGGCTTCCTCGTCTCGATTCCGGGGCGATGAATTCGTTTTGAGTGAATGTAGAAGTCGAGTCGAGGCCTCCGCGATTTCATCCACCGCCGCCTCAAACGCCGCTTCGTTAGCCTTCGACGGCTTGCTGAACCCGCTGATTTTCCTCACGAACTGCAGCGAGGCATTCCGAATCTCTTCCGCCGTCACAGGCGGATCGAAGTTGAACAGAATTTTGATGTTCCTGCACATCGCGGTCACCTCAAGACGCCATAATCCGCAATTATAGGTCACCATCCCCCGCCCGCCATCTCAAACAATCAACTTCCCCGATCACGCCGTGTAACCAAAGCAGCAAACAAAAATCAAAGTCTGTAACCATTCGTAGTCATAAGCGTGCCGATAGCCGCTTTCGCATGCTGAAAAGAAAGGCCTTACGCCCGCCGCATGGCATTGAGCTTGCTCCTGCCCCAGCGCACCATCCGGCCCCCCTTGGGGGCGTCTGCTGCACCTACACCCAAAGAGGCGCCCCCAAAATGCCCATCCGCAAATGGTTTAACGGAATTGACGTCGTACTGACTGAGGGAGGGAGCAAATGTGGAAGGATGAAAGCAAGAATGAAGGTCCGCAGCACCAAATGACCGACATGCTGACGACCTATAAGCAAGCTGTCGAAGAGTTCTCCTTGAGCGCGGCAGAGTTCCTGGCGCACATTCCAATTCTAACCAAGGCCCGGGACGCCTATCAGCGCGCAATGGCAGTCAGCTCTCAACTTCGCCAGGTCCTGGACAAAGGCGACGAAACCCTGCGCCTGCTAATGAGCCAAATGGAGCAGGCCTCCAACGTTCAATTTACAGCGGCTGCCACCCCCGACAAGAAGCGCCCCGAACCGCTGAAAACAGAAACCACAACCCCAACAAACGGCGAAAAAGCCGACGCCGCGCACGCCTAGCACCGCAACACAATGGAGACGGGACCAGCCGCCCAGCCCTCCCGTCTCGTAATCCGTCTCAGGTGCACGGCCCGCCGCGTTTCAAGCTCTCGCCTTCAATGTCGCGCGGCGCACCAGCGAAATCTGGCATTCGCATAGCGCTCGGTGCGCGCCCCCGCGATATTTTCTATCTGGTTGTCGGTCAGGGCATGCGCTTGACAGTCACAGGGCTGGTTCTAGGCGTCCTGGCCGCGCTCAGCGCCGGATCGCTGCTCACAAGCCTGCTCTTCGGCGTAAGAGGGACAGATCCAATGGCGTTTCTAGCGGTGTCAGCTATCCTGCTGTTCGCCGCAATCCTTGCTTGTTATCTCCCGGCTCGGCGCGCCATGCGACTCGACCCCATGTCCGCCCTCCGCGACGAATAACGCGTGACCGGAGTTTTGCGGGCGGCTCGCAGGCCTATTCCGTGATACCTTTCCCGCCATGAATTCCTCGCTGGTTTTGGCCCTCGCATTTTGCATTGGCATTGTCGCAGGCCTTCGCTCGCTTACTGCTCCGGCGGTTGTCTCTTGCGCCGCTCATCTTGGCTGGATCAACCTCCATGGTACGCGACTCTCATTTATGGGCACGGCCACGGCCGCGCTGTTCTTCACGCTTTTTGCGTTGGTCGAGCTGACCACCGACAAATTGCCGAAGACTCCCAGTCGCACCACCCCCGTACCGCTGACCGTTCGTGTCGTCTTGGGAGCGCTTTCCGGCGCGGTTCTGTGCCTCGCGGGAAGCCAATCACTCGCTCTGGGCGCGGTTCTCGGCGCAATCGGTGCAGTTGCGGGAGCATTTGGCGGATATCAGGCGCGCCACAGAATCGTCACCGGCTCGGGTTTGCCTGACTTCGCGGTCGCGCTAGCGGAAGATCTGATAGCTGTCGGCGGCGGCCTGCTGATCGTTTCCCGGTTCTGACATCTTGCGGCAAAGAGGCAAAATCACAGCATCCTGACGCCGATTCGCTCCTGACGTAGTCCCTGCACCACCATTCGGCGTACACCCTCGCTTTGATACATCTATCTACATATATTATAAGGGTAAATAATTCAATGCTCATGAAGGGCGACCACACGGAACGCGCAACCACAAAGGCCATGCCGCCAAGAGCACTCGCTCCTGGCGGAAACGCCTCGCTCCATGCCGATCTATCATCGCTTTCTGCCGCGGCCGCCATTTTTCATCCGCTCGCAGCGCCGATTCTCATCGTCACAGCGGGCGATTAGAAAACTTTGTAACTTGCAGACAACAAACACTCGCGTCACGTTCTAATCGTCACTTTTCCGCCGTATTCGCGCCCGCATTATCTTTTCCGACCGCTCGTCACTCGTCGCTTGTCACTCCCCACTGCGCTGCGGCTATAATTCCGACGTCATCCCATGCCGCGCCAGGTCTCCCATACCGCTGATATGGAAATGAAAGTCGTCCTCGAAAAATTTATCGGCTATCTGCGCTTTGAGCGCAACGCCTCGCCGGAAACCGTCGAGGACTACGGCGGCGATCTCCGGCTCTTCCAGCAATTTCTCACTCCGCCCGGCGAGCGGACTTTGCCGCTGCACGAGGTGGATCACCTCGTCGTTCGCGAATTCGTCGGCTGGCTTCTCGACCGCGGGCTGCAAAAGACGACGATCGCGCGCAAACTCGCGGCGCTGCGCACCTTCTTCAAATTCTGCGTGCGGGAGAAATATACCAAGCAGAATCCCGCGCGCCTCGTCAGCACTCCCAAGCTTCCCAAGCGCGTGCCGCGCGTGCAGACCGCCGAGGAAATCAATAATTTTCTGGACGCTCTGCCCGGCGGCCCGAAAGCGGCGCAAAGCCGCGCGCCCACCCGCGAACGGATCAAGAAACCCACCGCCGCCTCGCGCTTCGATGAACAGCTGATCCCCAAGCGCGACCGCGCCATCTTCGAATTGCTATACGCCTCGGGCCTGCGCGTCAGCGAACTGGTCGGTCTTGATTACGGCAACGTGGATCGCGCCGGGCAAATGCTCCGCGTGCTGGGTAAGGGACGCAAGGAGCGCGTCGTGCCCTATGGCTCGAAAGCGCAGGAAGCCCTCGAAGCCTATTGGCCGCTGCGCCATGAACTTCTCGCGCGTCCGCGCGTGAAATCCGACCCTGAAGCCGTCTTTGTGAACCACCTCGGAGGCCGCCTTACCGACCGCTCCGTGCGTTACATGATCAAAAAATATTGCAAGCTCGCGAACAATAATTGGGACCTTCACCCGCACTCGCTGCGCCACGCCTTCGCCACTCACTTGCTCAACGACGGCGCCGATCTTCGCGCCATTCAGGAACTTCTCGGCCACGTTTCGCTCTCTACCACCCAACGCTATACCCAGGCCAGCATCCAGCAATTGATGGCCGTGTACGATAAATCGCATCCTCACGCCTGAAATTTTTCCCGCCACCATTGGACCGGAGAAAGACCGTACGTTACTCTTCCAACGTGCGTTGACGTGCTGCATTGGCGTCCATCGATAACGGCGGAGATTCTGCACATTGAAACGTCTTACGGGTCTTGCAGTTCTCATATCGCTCGCGGCCTTTGCTCTTTTTGTTCCCTCAGCCTCTGCGCAGGATAACTACGAAATCCAGGTGTATGGCGCCGACACGGTCGAACCCGGGCATACGATGGTCGAGCTCCACAGCAATTTCACCATCGACGGCTCCAAGCAAGTGATCAACGGCCTATACCCCACCAACCACGCCGAACACGAAACCGTCGAAATCACTCACGGCCTCAGCGATTGGTTCGAAGTGGGATTCTACATATTCACGTCGGCGCGTTCCGGCCAGGGATGGCAGTGGGTCGGCGACCATATACGCCCCCGCTTCCGCATCCCCGAAAAGTGGCACTGGCCCGTCGGCGTCAGCCTGTCGAATGAAGTTGGCTATCAGCGCCGCCAATTTTCCACCGACACCTGGACTTGGGAAATGCGTCCCATCGTTGACCAGAAATTGGGCCGGTGGTATTGGTCGTTCAATCCCACATTCGACAAATCTATTCACGGCCTCAGTCAAAGCCAGGGCTTCGTTTTCTCTCCCAATTTCAAATTCAGTTACGACTTCACTCCCAAGATCGCCGGCGGCCTGGAGTATTACGGCTCTGTCGGTCCCGCTACCGACTTCCTGCCAATCCATCAGCAACAACATCAGATATTCCCCGCCATTGACTTGAATCTCGCGCCGCAGTGGGAAGTTAATTTCGGACTCGGCGTGGGACTTACCGGCTCTACCGACCACCTCATCCTCAAAGGCATCGTCGGCTATCGCTTTGATTTCTAAAGCTGCAACAACGCCGCGATAATACAGGCAACTCAGCCGCATCCCGGGCATCAAATCAGCAGGTGTTAGGCGGGGTCTTTACCAGATCGAAAACAAGGACTGCTGGGCATGAAAACTATGCAAGCCAAAACGTCTCAACTTATACCCGGAGTGCGTCCCACGGCGGGACTGCGGATGTATTTGGAAACGCTGTGCTACACGACGCGCGAACGGCTGGAACTGATCAACATCACGAAGGATCTCAATGAAGTCGTACGAAAGAATGGACTGAAGGCCGGCTTTGTTCTGGTCCAATCTCTGCACACTACCACTGCTGTCTTCATCAACGAATTCCAACAGGCTTTGCTCGACGACATCAGGTCATTTCTGGAACGCCTTGTGGGCCGCATTGACTACTGGCGGCACAACGATCCGAACCTTTCCGAATGTAGCCGGCAAAATGCGGATTCGCATCTGCGCGCGATGGTGCTGGGGCACACGCTTTCCGTCCCGGTGCGCAACGGCGAGCTCGCGCTGGGCTATTGGCAATCAATTATTCTCGCGGAGTTGGATGGCCCGCGCGAGCGCTCCATTCACGTGCAAGTGCTCGGCGTTCCGGACCATTCCACCGACTAGCTGTTCCGTGTTTATTTTTCCAGCTTATACGTTGAGTGAGAGTGAGGTCGCAGGGATGAAGCCGTCGTTGCGCTGCGGGGTCACGCGCGGCGGTGGCATGGGATTCTTCACGCGATCAACTGGATTGTAGAGCGTGTCGCGTTCCACCGGGACGCAACCCGCCGCGCGAATCAGGCGCTCGAGTTCTGCGCGCGTCATAAACTCCGGCGTCGTGGCGCCCGCATCGTGATAGATTTTTTCTTCCACCACTGTCCCGTCCAGATCGTTCGCGCCGAACCGCAAAGCTACTTGTGCGATGCGCGGCGTCAGCATGATCCAGTAAGCCTTGATGTGATCGAAATTATCGAGCAGCAGCCGCGACACGGCGATCGCCTTCAGGTCATCGAAACCCGTGGGCGACGGAATATGAGCGAGTCCTGTATTCGCGGGATGGAACGCCAGCGGGATGAAGGTGACGAATCCGTGCGTCTTATCCTGCGTCGCGCGGAGCTGCAGCAAATGGTCAACGCGCTCCTCGGCCGTTTCGATGTGACCGTACAGCATTGTGGCGTTCGAGCGCAAACCCAGTTCGTGGGCCGTGCGTGCGATTTCCAGCCAGCGCTGGCCGCTCACTTTGTGGTCGCAAATAATCTTCCGCACGCGCGGGTGAAATATCTCGGCGCCGCCACCGGGAAGTGAATCGACGCCCGCGTCCTTCATTGCCAGTAGCGTATCTCGAATGGAAAGCTTGGAAATCCGCGAGTAATACCCCACCTCAACCATGGTGAACGCCTTCAAGTGCACTTGCGGAAAGCGCTGCTTCAGGCCGCGAATTAATTCAAGGTAATACTCGAACGGCAAGTCGGGATGCAATCCACCGACAATATGAAACTCCGTGGCACCTTCTGCGACTCCATCGCCGGCGCGCTTGTAGATTTCGTCCAGCGCGAAATTGTAAGCGCCGGGCGAATCGGGCGAGCGACCAAACGCGCAGAGTTTGCAGTGCGCCACGCAAACGTTCGTGGGATTGATGTGGCGATTGACGTTGAAATACGTGACGTTGCCGTGCTTCTTCTCGCGCACGTGATTCGCGAGCCAGCCGACGGCGAGCAGATCATGCGATTGATACAGCGCAAGCCCGTCTTCGGCATTCAGGCGCTCTTTCGCGAGCACCTTCTGAGCCACGGGCTCCAGGCGCGCGTCACTGATTCGCAGGGTGTTTAGTTGCAGCAGATCCATCGTCGTTTTCAAATCCTTCGGTCGCGCTTCAAGGCCGCATCACGAATGTCGCGGCGCCCCAGAAAAGCAGGAACAATAAACTAATATAGCCATTCACAGTGAAAAACGCAGCATTCATTTTGCTCAAGTCATTGGGTTTGACCAGCGAGTGTTCATACGCCAGCAACGCAGCAACCACTGCGATTCCAACCCAGGCAGGCCACGCAAGGTGAAAGGTCAGCGCGAGCAATACAAGCAAAGCCACCATCACGACGTGTGTTATGCGCGCCATTCGCAATGCACGAGCAATGCCGAATTTCTTAGGGATGGAATATAGACCCGCGGTCTTATCGAACTCAACATCCTGACAGGCGTAGAGAACGTCGAAACCTCCGACCCAAAGCGTAACCACGGCGCAGAGAATCAACATGCGCCAATCGAGCGAGCCGCGAATCGCGATCCATGCCGCGGCGGGCGACATGCCGAGGCAAAAGCCGAGTACAAAATGTGACCACGCAGTAAAACGTTTAGTGTAGGAATAAAAGAACAAGACCGCGAGAGCAGCGGGCGACAGCTTCAGCGCGAGTGGATTCAATTGCCAAGCGGCGAGCACCAACACTGCGGATGCAATCAATGTGAAGGTCCACGCGAAGCCGATGGACAGTTCGCCCTTGGGCAGCGCGCGATTCGCGGTGCGAGGATTGCGCCGATCGTACTCGACGTCCGCGATACGGTTCATGGTCATGGCGGCGGAGCGCGCGCCTACCATCGCCACGACGATCCAGAGTATTTGCCGCCAGGTGGGAAAGGCACCGCCTGCGCGAGCGGCTAGCAGCGCGCCAACGAGCGCAAACGGCAGCGCAAAGACTGAGTGCTCGAACTTGATCATTTCAAGCACGATGCGAATTCGGGTCCGGGTCATGATCGCATTGGCCACCGAGTCACAGAGTCACGGAGATAGAATAACAGAGCGTGATCTGTCGATTGCAACTTGCGGTTCCCTCTAGACCTATCGGACCTCACACAAAGCGTTACTGTCAACTTCTCCGTCGTTTTTCTCGCTGCCTCTGTGACTCCGTGGCAGACGACTCATCCTTCCGACCTTTCCAGCGGTACTGCTTTTCTTGGGGCAGGCCTAGCTGCGCCAGAACGCGATAGGCGAATTGCTCGACCAGGTCTTCGATTTTTTTCGGTGCGTAATAGAAAGCGGGCATGGCGGGCATCACGGTTGCGCCCGCGTCGTGAACGCGCAACGCATTTTCTAGTTGAATACGGTTGAGCGGAGTTTCGCGCAAGCAGAGGACGAGCCGGCAGCGTTCTTTCAAACAGACATCCGCGGCGCGCGTTAGCAAATCGGCGGCGGTGCCGGCCGCGATCGAGCCAAGTGCGCCCGCGGAACAGGGGACCACGACCATTCCATCCACCCGCGCGCTGCCCGAGGCAATGCTCGCGCCGATATCTTTGTTCGGAAGACACTCGATCTTTTTGGCAGCGGTTCCAATAAGGAGGGAAGGAAGTTTTTTGGCGTCCGTGGCGACAACATCGAGTTCCGTTGCGATGAGCCGCGTTCCGGCATCACTTGCGATTAGGAAAACATGCTGAACGCGCGGGTCTGCATCGAGCAATCGAAGGACCGCTTGAGCGTAGACTGCACCACTCGCACCGGTGATTCCGACCGTGATGATGCTTCCACTGGATTTTGGCATGGGCGATTGATGAGTCATCGAGTGTAGGTGCCGGGTTTCGGCAAAGTCAAGACAGCACGGACAGCTACAGCGTGCTTAGGTCACCGTTTCAGAATCTACCGCAGAGGGCGCATCAGAGAAATTCATCCGTCCCACTTTGGTGTGTCGCAGGACTTGTTGTTTGTTGACAATTGTTCGGTTATTTCCGAAAGTCTGTGGGGAGGCCGGTGCGCATCACACCATGATGAAGTACGAGGGAATATGAACTGGATCCGCACTCTGTTCGTGCGCGCGAAGCATTGGCAAATTTTCCTTCTATTCGTCGCTATATTCGCGATCGGGGAATTGCCCCTACTGGGCTACGCCACCTCAGCCGCGAGGTCGCCAGAGGGTTTTGCCGAAGCGTTTTTGGTGCTGGAAATCGTGACTGCCCTATCGGCGCTGTGCTATCTGCTCTGGCTGTGGTCCATGGGGTCGTTCTTGAACTCTCTCGCACAGCCAGTGCTTAGACTCAGGATCGGTGTATTTTCACTTACCGTCATCTTCACGTCGATTTATGTCTTCGGGTTCGTCGCGCTTTTTCAGAGTGTCAGCCCGATTGCATTCGGGGTGATAGTCCCGCTGCTGCTCCTCGCCGCGTTCTGCATGTTCTACAACTTTTATTTCGTGTCAAAAAGCTTGGCAATCGCGGAAACCGGCAAGAGCGCGACTTTCAACGAATATGCGGGGACGTTTTTTCTGCTGTGGTTTTACCCTATAGGCATATGGTTTATCCAGCCGCGCATCAATCGGCTCTACGCCAAGACATAGAGCGCTGAACTGGCGACTGGCGCGACCTAGACGCGTCTGGTTCCAGGTTAGGCTCGTTTGATGGCGCGAATGATCAGCAGAAGTAGGATGGCGCCGATGGTGGCCATTACCAGTTGACCAATCAGACCGTAGGCAGCGAGACCCAGCAGAGTGAAAACCCAGCCGCCGAGTACTGAGCCTACGATGCCGACGAGCAGGTCAAGCAAAATGCCCATGCCGGAACCCTTCACGATTTTCGCCGCCAGGAAGCCGGCGAGAATCCCGATGATGATTTCCCAAAGCAAGCCCATGAGTGCGCCTCCGAGTCGAGTGCGGTCTGAATAGCTGCGATCGGACAACAGTGCAGCTTTCGACTGGGCGCCAATGTAGCACGAATTACGGAAGATGCGCGGGCAGTGCGCGTTCTGCCGATGAAGCAACGCAGGAGGATCCGCTCGTGATGTTAGGATGGGGAGGCTGCAAGCAAACACAATGGATGAGCGCGAAGTTCGAAAATTTCTAGAAGCGGTAAAGAGTGGGACGCTGCCGGTGGAAAGCGCCGTCGAGAGGCTGCGCCAATTGCCGTATGAGGACCTGGGCTTCGCCAAGATCGATCATCATCGTTCGCTGCGACAAGGATTTCCGGAAGTGATTTTCGCGCGGAAAAAAAGCCCCCAACAGGTGGTGGGAATCGTACGCGGGATGTTGCGCGCGAAGGCGTCGCACAACATCCTGATCACGCGCGCGGACAAGAAGATATTTGCCGCGGTAAAGAAACTGGCACGCTCGGCAAAACTTTATGAATTGTCCGGGGCCATCACGATCGAGCGTAGCCGCGCGAACAATGGAAAAGGCTCGATTCTAGTCGTGACCGCTGGAACCAGCGATATTCCGGTGGCGGAAGAGGCGCTGGTGACTGCGCAAATGATGGGACACCACGCCGAGGCGATTTACGATGTAGGCGTTGCAGGATTGCACCGGCTGCTCGAGCATCGCAAACAACTCGCGGAAGCGCGCGTAATTATTTGCGTGGCCGGAATGGAAGGCGCGCTGCCTAGCGTGGTGGCCGGCTTGGTTTCGGCTCCCGTGATTGCGGTGCCGACGAGCACTGGTTACGGCTCGAGTTTCGGAGGATTGACGGCGTTGCTCGCAATGCTGAATAGCTGCGCTTCGAATGTAAGTGTGGTGAACATTGATAATGGATTCGGGGCGGGCTGCGTAGCGGGCGTGATTAATAGACTCTAGCGTTTTCGTCACAGAGACACAGAGAAATGAAAATGGAAAAGAGAAAACTTCGTCAGGATGACACGAGTCTCCTTCCGCGACTCAGTCTTGGAATATTGCAGATTGGATCGAAGCAAGCAGTGTAGCTTCTTCTTCGGGGAGTACTGTGCGGAGGTCGAGGATCACGCGGTTGTCTTCGATGCGGGCGATTACTGGAATTGACTGATCTGGCGCTCCTGCGCCCGAGGCGGCACTCTGAGGCTGGCGCAGGCGCGATTCCATCTGTGCTGGAGATGGATGCGGGCTTGCGATTGCGATCAAATGTGTTGGCAGCTGTTGATCGGGCGTGGAGCCGCCGCCGATCACTGAAAAGCCTGGTCGGACTTCGACAGTTATGTTGGGTTGCAGGTTAGCGCGCAATCTTTCACAGAAACTCTGTGCGCGCCTTCCGATTTCTTCCGCCGATAAGCGAATCATGCGCAGTGTGGGAATCTCGTCGAGCGCACCCTGCAAGTAGCTTTTCAGCGTGATTTCCAGCGCGGCGATAGTGAGTTTATCCACGCGCAGCGCGCGGAAGAGCGGATTCAGACGGATGCGATCCACGAATTCCTTTTTTCCTGCGATGATTCCCGCCTGAGGCCCGCCCAGCAATTTGTCTCCGCTGAAAGTCACGATGGATGCGCCCGCGTCGCAACTGGCGCGCGCGACGGGTTCGCTGATGCCTTTGGCCGCGAGATCGGCGATGCAGCCCGAGCCCAGGTCCTCATACATGGGAATGTGAAAACGCTCGCCAAGCGCGACCAGTTCTTCCAGCGAGGGGCGCTCGGTGAATCCCGTGATGCGAAAATTCGAAGGGTGCACGCGCAGCAGAAGCCGTGTGCGCTCGCTAATCGCCCGTTCGTAGTCGCCGAGACCCGTGCGGTTCGTGGTTCCCACTTCCCTGAGAACCGCGCCGCTTTCCGCCATGATGTCCGGGATGCGAAAGCCGTCGCCAATTTCAATCAGCTCGCCACGAGAAACGATCACCTCGGCACCTTTGGCCAGCGTATTCAGGACTAGAAATACGGCCGCGGCGTTGTTGTTCACAACGATGGCAGCTTCCGCGCCGACGAGCCTGGCGAGCAAGCTTGTGGTGTGCACATCGCGCTTGCCACGTTCGCCGCGCGGGATGTCGTACTCAAGGTTGGAATAGTGCGTCGCCGTCTCGGCGATTTGTGCCGCCGCCGCGGACGAAAGCGGCGCCCGACCCAGGTTTGTATGAAGCACGACACCGGTCGCATTGATCACCCGGCGAAGCGAGGGAGCGAGAATTCGCTCGACTTCAGCGATAACACGGGATTCCAGCTGCGGCAGTTCGAATGTTGCGGTGCCTGGATCATTTGCTAGCGCCGGGTCGGCTCTCAGCTGGACGCGTAGTTGGGCGAGAACGTCGCGGACGGCTTGGGTAACGAGTGCGCGGCCGGACCGTTCGGCGAGCGCTACCAGCAGAGCCTGCCCGAGCAGCTCGTCCACCGATGGGATCGCGCGTAGACGCAGGCTTGCATCATTTTGCATCTTGGCCGCAGATTCCGGTGCCGGGTTCATGGCTAAGACATTTGAACACAATATGATACGAGCTGGCAATCAATGCGCTTCTAACGGGCGTTTCCCTTTGCGACAAAGGCGCCGACGGTCACATTGACGCGCGCGGCGGCGCACTCTACGCTGGGCTTACGGCTGGATTGAAGGTGATGCTGATGCGCGCTGGGTTGGCCGGAGTGTCCGCGATGCAGCACGGTTGCTAGACAAAAATATGGCGACAATCGACGAAGAGCTCGGGCAGATCGAGCGGGACATCCGCACGCTCAAGATTGAATTCGAGCAATATTTTGGCGGCGGGCGCTCGCGTCCACCCACGGATACGCAGTGGCGCCTGGAGACAAACTTGAAGCGCTACGCGGATCGCACGGCGGAACTCACCTCCGGGCAGCGATTCCGCTACAGCAATCTGGCGTCCACGTACGCCAAGTATCAAGACATGTGGCGGAAGAAATTAATCCAGAAAGAAAGCGGGACCACGCAGCATCACTACGGCGCTGCGGCGAAAGCGATTCAGGCGGAACGTTCGCGCAAAGTCGCCGTCGAGGCGATGCAGTCTCGCGCTGCAGAAACGGCCATTGCGAATGGAGAAAACGCTGATGCCGCAGTTTCCGCTGCAACTGCCGTGGCTCACGCCGCCGCCGAAGCTGCTGCACGCGCGGCTGAAGCCCGGCACGCGGCGAGTGATTTTGCCATGGCCTTTTCCGATCCAGAGAACGAAACCGAGAAGGTTGAGAAGTTGTATCAACGGCTAGTGGAAGCGCGCACGGAGACCGGCGAGAAAGCGGGAGTACCTAGCCTGAAGGATTTCGAAAAGTTCGTTCGGCAGAAAACGAAGGACTTGAAGAATAAAGGCGGCCGCGAAATCGAGTATACGGTAAGTATCGAAAACGGTCGCGTGAAGTTGAAGGCGCGGGTTTCAAATTGACGCTGCTGGCCGAATGCTTGCGCTTGGCGCCTGCGAGCTTAGGACATTTCCTGCACGGTACAAATCTGAATTGATTTTTCTCCTAGCGTCATCCCCTTCCGAAAAATTCCCGCAACGCATACACTAGCCTTCTTTCTCTTATGGAGGAATCATCGTGGCGGGAGAACACGGCGTGGCTAGGGCGCTGCTCAGCGTTTATGACAAGACCGGCGTGGTGGAGTTTGCGCGGGAGCTGGCGTCGTTGGGTGTGGAGATTGTTTCAACGGGCGGAACGGCGAAGCTGCTGCGCGAGGGTCGCGTGGCCGTGCGCGACGTGGCGGAGTTGACTGGATGGCCGGAGATGCTGGGTGGGCGGGTGAAGACGCTGCATCCCAAGGTTCACGGCGGAATTTTATTTCAGCGCGCGAAAGAAGCGGATCGAAAACAGGTCGGTGAGCATGGCATCGTGCCGATCGATCTGGTCGTGGTGAATTTGTATCCGTTCTCGGCGACTGCGGCGAAGCCCGGCGTGACGGCGGAGGAACTGATCGAGAATATTGATATCGGCGGGCCGGCGATGGTCCGTTCGGCGGCGAAGAATTTTCAGAGTGTGGGAGTGGTGACTGATCCGGACGACTATGCGCCGGTGGTGGCCGAACTGCGCGAGCAGCGCGAACTGAGTCTGGCCACCAGGCTGAGATTGGCACGCAAGGCTTATGCGCGAACCGCGCGATACGACGGCGAAATCGCGACAGAACTGGAGCGGTTGAAAGTAAATGAGGAAGCGCCAGACACCGTGTCGATCGGCGCGCTCGAAAAATTGCCGGCACGGATTCCCCTCGCGTTGGAACGGCGCCAGTCCATGCGTTATGGCGAAAATCCGCATCAAGCAGCGGCGCTTTATATTCCCGCTGGGGCTCCGGCGGCGGGACTCGCGGGAGCAAAGCAGCTGCAAGGCAAGGAGCTTTCGTACAACAATCTGGTGGATCTGGATGCGGCGTGGGCGCTGGCTTGTGAATTTCGCCGGCCAGGAGTCGCCATCATCAAACATAACAATCCGTGCGGGGCGGCAGAGCAAGACTCGTTAACCGAGGCTTACGTGAAGGCGCTGGCATGCGATCCGATTTCTGCGTTTGGAGGAGTGTTGGCGTTCAATCAAACGCTCGATGCCGCGACCGCAGAGGAAGTGGCGAAGCTCTTCGTCGAATGCATCGTGGCGCCGGGGTATGACGCCGCGGCGCTGGAAAAGTTCGCGGCCAAAAAAAACTTGCGCTTGCTGGAAATGCTGCGCGGCGAAATCGTGGAAGAATTGGACTTGAAACGAATCTCCGGCGGCATGCTGGTGCAGGAACCGGACCGGCACGAGCTGGCCGAATCGGAGTTGAAGGTTGTTACGGACCGCGCGCCTACGCCGCCGGAGAAGCGCGCGCTGATGTTTGGATGGAAGGTTTGCAAGCACGTGAAATCGAACGCGATCGTGTTTGCACGCGAGGGGCAGACGGTGGGCGTCGGCGCGGGACAGATGAGCCGCGTGGATTCCGTGAAGATCGCAGTGATCAAGGCGGCGACTGCCGGACTTTCACTCGAGGGCAGCGTAGTGGCCTCGGACGCGTTCTTCCCTTTCCCCGATGGCGTCGAACAGGCTGGCAAAGCAGGAGCAACGGCCGTGATTCAACCGGGCGGCTCGGTACGCGATGCTGACGTGATCGCAGCAGCCAACAAGCTCGGGATGGCTATGGTTTTTTCTGGTGTGCGCCATTTCCGGCACTAGGCGCTGCGCCCGCTTGCGGCTGGCGATGATAGGTGATTTCGATAACTTGCGTATCGCCAGTCTCCGGGACCAGCTCCGAACGCGACGTATAGGTGTCCGCGTCAATGCGCGTGAAGATCGAGCGTTTGGGCATCCCGTTCACCGGATTTTCAAAATCGACTTTCCTTCCGTCGACGTTCGCGAGGGTCAGCACGGTAGCGTCTGATTTTTCCCACGGAACCAGCTCCGAGGTGAAATGCCGAAGGTACAAATTGATCCCATCGGGTTTTTGCACCATGCTGAACAGCTCGATGACCAGGGGCTTATCGCCTTCGATCAGCCGAAAAACTCCCAGCATCAGGCCCGCTTTCGGCGGCATCCAGACCTGCTCGGCGACACGCGGCCCCCAATCTCCACGCCAACGGCCTTCCAGCCAACCCAAGTCGGTGAGTCTAGCGGCGGGAAGCTTCTGAGCTTGCGGCGACGCTGCAGGCGGATCGGCAGCTGCAGCGAGGGTGGGCTTCGACTGCAAATTCGCGCCGGTGGACTGTTGCGAGCGGGCCAGCGGTATTGTGGTTAGCACAAGCACGGTTAGAGAGGCTAGGAAATTGAGAAGGGCGAATTGGAATCGAAACATCTTGTGCTGCCTCCCTAGGACTAAACCGGATGATGCCAGCGGTATATAGCGTAGTCTTGTGCTGATGTCAGGTATTTTCCCTGAAAGCTCAATCACGGAAGTATCCCGGAGCGCGTTGCGCGCGTCCAAGCTAATGTGCCATGACGGGTACGGGCAGCGGCTATTGCTTTGACGCATCCCCCGGGGTATACGATAATGGAATTTCGCAGCGGGCGCATGAGAACAATAATCTCTAGCACACTTGGGGCATTGATTGGGCTGTTCGCGGCTTCACCGGCCGCGTTGGCGCTGAGTTCCATTCCACAACCGTCTCGCGCTCCCTCTTCTAAGACCGCGCAATCGACCAAGCCTTCCCCGTCTGCCAAGCCCAGTGTGCCTTCCAGCGACGCGTCGCGTGGAGACGTTTATTACTACTTCACGATGGGCCACGTGGATGAGATGCAGTTCGAATTGACCGGCCAGTCGGATCTCGCGACGCAGTCCATTGAGTCGTACAAGAAAGCGCTCGAGCTCGCTCCGGGATCGCCAGTGATCATGGAGCGGCTGGCAGAGATTTATGCCAAGTCGCAGCATATCCGCGACGCCGTGGAGCAAGCGCAAGCAGCGCTGAAGGTTGATCCGAATAACGTAGACGCGCACCGGCTGTTGGCGAGGATTTACGTTCGCACGCTGGGAGATTTGAGCGCCGGCGACGTGCAAAAGGAGAACCTGGCAAAAGCAGTCGAGCAGTTCCAGGCGATTCTGAAGATTCAACCGGATGACGCATATTCGGAGCTGTGGCTGGCGCGGTTATACCGCTTTGAAAACCAGCACGGCGATGCGGAAAAGGTACTGCGGAATTTGCTGCAACACGATCCCGGGAATGGGCCGGCGCTCGAACAATTGAGCCAACTTCTGATGGATGAAGGGCGCTCACAAGAGGCAGTGAAGATTCTGTCGGATGCCGCAAACGATTCTTCCTCGCCGGAAGTTTACGACTTGTTGGGCGACGCGTATTCACAAGCGAAAGAATACGCGAAGGCGGAAGAAGCCTATCGAAAGGCCGTCGAGGAAGATCCGGACGACCCGGGCCATTTGCACGGCTTGGCGCAAGCGCTGATGGCGCAGGACAAGTACGCGGAGGCGCTGGAGCAATTCAAGCGGCTTGCGGAAGTGGAACCGGGCACCGCCGAGAATTATTTGCGCATGGCGCAGCTCTACCGCCGCCTGGGAAAATTCGATCAAGCGGAATCGAGCCTTCTGCGCGCGAAGCAATTGGCACCGGGAAGCCTGGAAGTGCTCTATAACGAGGCGCTGCTGTACGAGGATCAAGGGCGCTTCGGCGACGCCGTGAAAGTGCTGAGCGATGCGATCGCCGGGATGAGGAGCCAAGCGAACGGCTCGCGAAATCCCAATTCCTCATCAAGCTCCGACAATTCGCCGAACGCAGAGGCCAGTCCCAATGCGCTGGCGATTCTTTACGAGCAGCTGGGCCACGCGTATCGCGAACAGGAAAACTACACAGCCGCGATTCATACCTACGAAGAAATGGCCAAGCTCGGCCCAGACGCCCAAAAACGCGCGGAAATGATGATGATTGACACCTACCGCGAAAGCCACGATCTGGATCGCGCGATTGCCGAGACCAAAAAGCAGCTGGAAACGTCGCCGAAAGATGCGACTCTGACCGTGGCGCTGGCCATGCTCTACGGCGAGAAATCGGATACGGACACCGCGACGAAGCTGCTCGATGGCTTGCTGCGAGGTAACGACAGCGACCAGGAAATTTACTTGAATATCGCGCAGGTGCAGGAGCGCGGTAAGAAGTACGTGCAGGCGGAAGAGTCGGCGCAAAAGGCCGAGCAAATGGCGCACGGTAGTGACGACAAAGAAACAGTCTGGTTCATGCTGGGCGCCATCTACGAGCGGCAGAAAAAATTCGATCAAGCAGAGCAGGAATTCCGCAAAGTGCTGGATGTGAATCCCAACAATGCTTCGGTGCTGAATTATTACGGCTACATGCTGGCGGACCGCGGTGTCCGGTTGGACGAAGCAACCTCAATGATCGAGCGTGCGGTAACGCAGGAGCCGAGCAATGGCGCGTATCTGGATAGCCTCGGCTGGGCCTACTACAAGCAGAACAAGCTGACGGAAGCGGAAGAGAATTTGCGCAAGGCAGTCGACCGGCAAAGCCATGATCCCACGATCCTGGGCCACCTCGGTGATGTGTACGCCAAACTGGGTCAACAGGAACGCGCAGCGTCCTATTGGGAACGCGCGCTGACCGAATGGCAGAAAGCCGTGCCTGCGGACTACGAACCCGAGAAAGTAAACGAACTGGACGCGCAACTGAGAACCTTGAAACGGCGCACGGCGCAAAAAACCACGCCGGATTCGGCGAAACCGCAGTAAGCTCCCCCGCATGACTCGCCCGACAACCAAGAAAAGATCGGTGCGCCTGCCCGCGTTCGCGAAAATCAATCTGTGCTTGCACGTGGTGGGGAAACGCCCGGATGGTTACCACGAACTCCGCACGATTTTTCAGGCGATCACGCTGCGTGACACGCTCGAGCTTTGCCTGACACCGGAACCCGGAATATTTCTAGAAACGAACACCCCAGAGCTGTCGAACGGTCCGGAAAATCTCGTCTACCGTGCGATTGAGATGATCGGATGCGAGATTGAAATCCGCGGCGGAATTCGCGCGAAACTCGAAAAGAAAATTCCGGTGGCGCGTGGGTTGGGCGGCGGATCGAGCGACGCAGCGGCTGCGCTGATCGGCATGTTGCGACTTACCGGAAAGAAAATTCCACTCGAACGACTGTTGGAAATCGCAGCAGGATTGGGCGCGGACGTGCCGTTTTTCCTCTTTGGCGGACGGGCTTTGGCGGTGAATCGCGGGGATGAGATTTACCCGCTGCCGAATGCCCCGGAGCGGACGATTCTGGTTGTTTCCCCGCGCGACATCGGAGTCAGCACCAAGCAGGCCTACCAGTGGGTTTCCGAGGAATTGACAAAACGCACGGAACCCCCTAAAATCTTGAGGTTCTGCGCTCTGTGCTGGAGCCGGCTGGGGGCGGGCCTCTCGAATGATTTCGAGGAGCCAGTCTTCCGCCGCCATCCGCGACTCGGAGAAATCCGGGAGGGATTGCTCAAGCGAGGAGCCGCAGATGCCGCGCTGGCGGGTAGCGGGTCGGCGGTGTTCGGAGTTTTCCGAAACCCAGCGCAGGCGCGCCGAGCCGCTCGTGCGTTCCCGGAAGATTCGGTTTTCGTCGTTGAAACCCTATCCAGGGAAGACTATGGCCGTGCTTTGGGCTGGCGTGTGGATTAACGCGCGCTGGGTGTAGCCCGCTAAGGGGAGAGTTTTGGCCGACGACAAATTCAAGATCTTCTGCGGCACTGCGAATCCGGCGCTGGCCAAAGCCATTTGCAAGTACGTGGGCGTGCCGCTGGGCCAAGCGGAGCACGGGCAGTTCAGCGACGGCGAGACGCGGTATCAGATTCTGGAAAATGTGCGCGGCGCGGATGTGTTTGTGGTGCAGCCGTGCTCGACTCCGGTGAATTTCAATCTGGTGCAGTTGCTGTTGATGATTGATGCGTTCAAGCGGGCGTCGGCATGGCGCATCACCGCGGTGGTTCCGTATTACCCATATGCGCGGCAGGATCGCAAGGACCGGCCGCGGGTAGCGATTTCGGCCAAGTTGGTGGCAGATTTGCTCGAGACGGCGGGAGCGAGCCGCGTGCTGACACTAGATCTGCACGCGCCTCAGATTCAGGGATATTTCAATATTCCGGTGGACCACCTGTTCGCTTCGCCGGTGCTGGTGGAATATTTTCAGAAGATGAACTTGGGTCCGATCACGGTGGTTTCACCGGATGCGGGTGGAGTGGAGCGCGCGCGATTTTTCGCGAAGAAAATTGATGCGCCGCTGGCGATCGTTGACAAGCGACGGATTGACGTGAACGTCAGCGAAGTGGTGCACCTGATTGGTGACGTGACGGGGCGCCCGGCATTGGTGATTGACGACATCATTGACACCGCCGGAACGCTGGTGAAAACGGCGGAGGCGCTGATGAATCATGGGGCCACTCGAGTTTTCGCAGCGTGCACTCATCCTGTGCTTTCGGGCCCGGCAGTCGAGCGGATTGCGAAGTCGAAGATCGACGCGGTGGTGGTATCGGATTCAGTGCCGCTGAGTGAAGCGGCTCAAAAGCTGGACAAGATCAAGGCTCTGAGTGTGGCGCCGCTGCTGGCACGCGGAATTCAATCCATTCACGAAGAGACTTCGATCAGCGAGTTGTTTATTTAGCGGGAGAGGAATTTATGGAGACATTTACAGTCGAAGGCAAGGTACGCGAGGGGCGCGGGAAGGGTCCCGCGCGGCGCACACGTCTGACCGGGATGGTCCCGGCAATTCTGTACGGCGGAAAAAAGGATTCGATTTCGCTGTCGGTGAACGCGAAGCAAGTGGCACGGATTCTCCGCTCGGAGACGGGTCACAACACGATCTTTACCGTACAAGTCGCCGAGGGCGCCGCAGAAAAAGCGATGGTGAAGGATTGGCAGGTGGATCCGGTCAGCGGGAAGTTGCTGCACGTAGACCTGTTCCGGATTGCGATGGACGTGCGCATGCGCGTCATGGTGCCGGTGCACACATTCGGCGAGCCGCAGGGCGTGAAGATGCAGGGCGGAATTTTCGAGACGGTCACGCGCGAAGTGGAAATCGAATGCTTGCCCGGCGACATTCCGGAAGAATTCAAGGTGGACGTCAGCGACATGCTCATCGGCAAACAATTGCGCGCCGCGGATCTTCCTTTTGATCCCAAGAAGATCAAGTTGTTGACTGACCCGACTCGCGTGATTGCTCACGTCGTCGTTCTGAAGAAGGAAGAGGAACCGGTGGCGGATGCGGCGGTCACTGCGGAAGCAGCGCCGGCCGAACCAGAAGTGATGAAGAAGGGCAAGAAGGAAGCGGAAGAGGGCGAGGGCGAAGCGGCGGAGCCTGCTGCGAAGGCCGAGAAGTCGGAGAAGAAGAAGTAGTTTCTCGAGGCGGCGGCATGAGACTGATCGTCGGCCTCGGAAACCCTGGCCCGGAATACGAGTTCACGCCGCATAACCTGGGTTTTCTGGCGGTCGACGCGTTGGCCGGACGCACAGGGATTCGCGTGACGCGGCCGGAAACGAAATCGTACGTAGGACTTGGAAAATTGGCCGGCAATGAAGTGGTGCTGGCCAAGCCGCAAACGATGATGAATCTGAGCGGCACAGCGGTGCGGCTGCTGCTCGAGCGGTATGAATGTAAAGCCGCCGAGATGATCGTCCTGAGTGATGAGGCCATGTTGCCGTGGGGCATGCTGCGAATTCGCGAGCGTGGCAGCGCCGGCGGGCACAATGGGCTGAAGTCAGTTATCGCGTCCGTCGGCACTGAATTTATCCGCGTGCGGATGGGAGTGAAGCCGGAATTTCCGCTGGAAGATATGGCGGATTACGTTCTAGGGACAATGCGCAAACCGGAACGCGAGATTGCGGCGCAGATGACCGCGGATGCCGCCGACGCAGTGGAATTGATTTTGAGTGAGGGCGTGGGCAAGGCGATGGCGCGGTTCAATCGCAGGGTGGAATCCGAGCCAGACGAGAGTGCCGAGTAACGTTTCGAATTTGCAGCAGAGACGAAGAGGAATCGAGGACATATGGAAGAGCGTCAGTACGACCTAATTTTTATCTGCCGGCCGGATACGCCGGAAGCGGACATCGATAAGCTGATTGCGACGCTGGAGCACACGGCTGCGGAGAAGGGCGCGAAGATCGAGTCGGTCGCGAAGTGGGGCCGGAAGCGCATGGCGTACCGCGTGCAGAAATTGCGCGAGGGATTTTTTGTTTACATGGTGCTGAAGTCCACGCACGGCGAGGTGGTGAAGGAATTGGAGCGCCGGCTGAAGGTCGCCGACCCGGTGATCAAATACTTGACCGTGCGGTTGGACGAAGAATTGAAGCGCCAGGAGAAGTTGAAGAGGCATCGAGAGCGGCGCGCGGCGCGGCGTCCGCGCAAGACGGTCCCGGCGGCACCTGCGGCGCCGGTTGCACCGATGGTGCCACCGAGCGAGCAGTCTGCGCCTTCGGCATAGCGACGGCTTTGGAGCAACGGTCAGAGGCCGAACTTCAGCGGCTGTAGTCCGCATATCGAGGGTTTATATTGTGTGGCTAAGGCCACGACCCACAAAGATCGGGGAATATAGTTAGGAGAATCGAAATGGCAGAAGAGAACACAGCAATGCAGCAATCGCACGGGCCTTCCTCGGGAGGCATGCGATCGTCAGGACCGGGCGGACCAGGAGGCGGCGCACGTCCCAGCGGGCCGGGTGGGCCAGCCAAGCGCGGAAAGCGCAATTTCGTGCGCAAGAAGAAGGTTTGCCGGTTCTGCGTGGACAAGGCGGACTTCATCGATTACAAGAAGGCCGAAATTCTGGCGCCGTTCATTCAGGAGCGCGGCAAGATTCTTCCGCGGCGCATGACCGGGACGTGCGCGCGTCATCAGCGTTGGCTAACGGTGGCGATCAAGCGGGCGCAGAATATTGCGTTGCTGCCGTTCGCCGCGGAGCTGTAACCGTCCACACGATTTCAGATGCAGCCGTGAACGAAACGAAGTGCAAGATGCCGGCAAGATGCCTGCCTACCGGCAGGCAGGCCGACGCAACGTTAACAGGATTCGAGGACAGCGCCATGCAGATCATATTGCAAGAAGACGTGGAAAAGCTGGGAACGCGCGGGGAATTGGTGGAAGTTGCCGAAGGCTATGCGCGCAATTTTCTTCTGCCCCGAAAGCTGGGGCTGGAAGCTACGGTCGGCAACCTGAAACGGCTAGAGAAGATGCGCGCCAACTTCGCGAAGAAGGAAGCGACCGAAAAGGAAGCGGCGCAGAAGCAAGCCGAGCAGCTTGCGGCTGTTTCGCTGGAATTCACACGCAAGGCCGGCGAAAACGACCAACTGTTCGGCTCGGTCACATCGGGCGACGTCGCCGAGGCGCTGGCGGCCAAAGGCTTTGAGATCGACAAGAAGAGAATAGTGCTCGCCGAACCGATCAAAATCATGGGCGAGTACGAAATCCCGGTGAAGCTGCACCGGGAAGTTACGCAAAACGTCAAGCTCTCGGTGAAGAAGGAAGAGTAAAAAGATATTTTCAGCGCAGTACCACAGGCGTCCCTAGCTCTTGGGGCGCCTTTTTATTTGCATCCCTCCGTGCAACGGTTGATTCACGGCTTCCGGCGCAAAGTTTTCCACTTTTCCGCATTCGTCCACAAGCAAAAGCGCGGAGGTGTAATTGACGCGAGCGGGCTAAATGCTCACAATCCGTTCCGCTTGTTCGCAGCAAGCTCTATCATCGATTTTTTAGGAAGCGCAGAGAGCATACAGCGCCTTGCGCCCGCGCTTGCGTAGGCGCAAAATCTAGCAAGTCACGAATTGGGTTAGCGAGACACAAACAGAACCGGGGAAAATGCCAGGCGACACAACTCTCGAACGTCCATTACCGCATAATTTGGAAGCTGAGCGCAGCATCTTGGGCGCGATCCTGCTGGACAACCACTCGCTGAATGCCGCGATTGAAAAGGTGCGTTCGGACGATTTCTTCTTGCCGCAGCACCGGCAGATTTTCGAGCGCATGGTGCAGTTGGGAGAGAAACAACAGGCCATTGATGTCGTCACGCTGATGGAGGATTTGACGCGGCGCGGCGAACTGGAGGCGGCTGGCGGGATTGCGTACCTTTCACAACTGGCCGATGGGCTGCCACGCGTCACGAACGTGGAGCACTACGCGCGGATCGTCAAAGAAAAGGCGGTGCTGCGGAATCTGATCTTTTCCGCGTCGGCGATTCAAGAGCAGGCGCTCGCAGCGGGTGAGGATGCGGACGTGATTCTGGACCGCGCCGAATCAGTGATTTTCCAGCTGGCGGAAGACCGCGTGAAGGCGGGGCTGATTGGCGTCAAGGAACTGGTTCGCGACAATTTCGAGCGGCTGGAAAAGATTTTCAGCGAAGGCCGGCGGATTACTGGCCTGGCGACCGGCTATGCCAACCTGGACAACGAGACCGCCGGGCTGCAACCGTCGGAGCTAATTATTCTGGCGGCGCGTCCTTCGATGGGAAAAACGGCGCTGGCGCTGAACATTGCGGAGAATGTCGCGGTGCGCCATCGCGAACCCGTGGCAATTTTCAGCCTGGAAATGTCGAAAGAATCGCTATTGCTGCGCTTACTGGCTTCTGAGGCGCGGGTGGATGCGCACAAATTCCGCACGGGCCATATGAATCGGGATGATTGGGGCAGAGTGACTGGCGCGCTCACGAATCTGGCCGAAGCGCCGCTGTGGATCGACGATTCAGCTTCTTCGACCGTGATGGAAATGGGCGCGAAGGCGCGGCGCTTGAAACGCGATCGCGGGCTTTCGCTGATTATCGTGGACTATCTGCAACTGGTGGTGCCCACCAATATGGGACGACAGAGCAATCGTCAGGAAGAAGTTTCCGGGATGTCGCGGGCGCTGAAAGGACTGGCAAAGGAATTGAAGGTGCCGATTGTGGTGCTCAGCCAGTTGACGCGCGCGCCGGAACGCGAAGAGCGCAAGCCGCAACTTGCGGACTTGCGGGAATCAGGCGCCATCGAGCAGGATGCGGACGTGGTGCTGTTCATTAACCGGCCGAATTTTTACAAGACGGACTTGCCGGAAGAAGATCGCGCGAAGGCCGAACTGATTATCGCGAAGCAGCGCAACGGTCCCACGGGGAATTTGAATTTCGTTTTTCTCGCACGCCACACTCGCTTCGAAGAGGCCGCGCCGGATGCGTGGAGTGCGGGCGGTGAGCCGGAGGAGTAGAAGATCTCGCCGCTTTCTTTTTCCCCCTGCAGATTGGGGTGTTACCCGACCCGCGGCGTCCAATCGCAGCCACATTGTGTCGTTCGGCCCGCGATGAATCAAAAATCTCGCCATTACCCTGTTTCCGCAAAATCACAACCCGTCCTAAGTGTCTGTTTATCAGCCAGTTACAGCTGCGTCTGGAATGCTTAAAGCGCGCATGACAATGGTGGTCCGGCTGCAATTGATTCAGATTGGATGTTTACCCAAACGGCGCGCACTGCTTTGCTGACGGGAAATTCGTTCGCGCTCGCGCGCGGGAGTCTGGCATTCTAAAAGACGATGTCAAAACCAATCCATTTTGAGGGACGCCCGGTCTGGGCGGAAATTTCGCTGGAAGCCATCCTGCAAAACTTGCGCGTGATTCGCAAACACGTGGGCACTCAGCGCAAAATCCTGGCGGTGGTGAAGTCGAACGCCTACGGCCTGGGCGCTGTGCCTATTTCAAAAGCGTTGCAAAAGGCCGGCACGGAATGGTTCGGGGTAACCTGCGCGAACGAAGGCATCGAGTTGCGCGAAGCAGGAATTCGCAAACGCATTTTGATTCTCACTGGTTTCTGGCCGGGCGAAGAAAAGCGGTTGATCAAGAACAACCTGACGCCGGCGGTATTTCGCGTGGACGATCTTCGCCATTTGGAGCGCAGCGCCCAAGCGGTTGGCGGGAAAGGCCGCGTCCCTTTTCATCTGAAGATCAACACGGGGATGAACCGGCTGGGGATTTCGCCAGACGAGATCGAAACGTTTGCCCGCACGCTGGCCGATTGCAAGCATATTCAGCTCGAAGGAACGTTCACGCACTTCGCTTCGGCGGAAGATTTCACCGCGCAACAAACCGACGACCAGGAGAGAAGGTTTCTCATGTGCCTCGAACGCATGCGTGCGCTGGGCGTGTCTCCCGGAATCGTTCACATGGCTAATAGTGGCGCAATCTGTGCGCGGCCAAGCACTTGGGTGGACCTGGTTCGCCCAGGCGCGATACTCTATGGCTACCACCAGTCGTTTGACCCACCTCACAAGAAACAGGAAATTGCAGGCCAGATTCCGCTTCGGCCGAGCCTTTCCCTCAGAGCACGAATTATTTCCTTGCGCGAGATTACGGAGGGAGAAAGCGTGGGGTACGGGGCGCGTTTTGTGGCCAAACGGCCGGCGCGCATTGCCGTGATCAATGCCGGCTACGCTGACGGAATCATGCGCGCCAGAACGAACCGCGGATGCGCGCTTGTGCGCGGACGGCGGGTGCCCCTCGTGGGCACGATCTCCATGGATTTGACGACGCTGGATGTGACCGACGTGCCGGAAGCCGCGCTCGGCGATGTGGTGACGATTTATGGCAAGGATGGCGATGCGGCCATCGAAGTCTCCGACGTCGCACGCGAGATTGGCACCGTTACGTCCGACCTTTTGTGCGCCCTGGGTCGGCGCGTTCCAAAGTTCTACGTCTAACGCTCTCGCTCTGACTTGCGGTCGTAATAAGTCCCCAGGGAGTTAGCGCCGTGACAGGGTAGTGTCTCAGTTTGAAATATCCGCCTTGGGTGGAGAGCGCACCTCTGGTTATTGATCACACCGACAATGCGACACGCAGATCGTGTCCAACATCACCGTGCGACGTCGGCTTAAGCTATTCTGACGAACCTGGGTTGGAGGTTTTGTAGCATGGCAAAGCTCGTGTATCGATTGAACCAGTCCCTGGACGGCTACGTCGACCACATGAAAATCGGGCCACCCGATCCGGCGCTCTCTCGTCACTTCATCGAGCAGGCGCGCGGCCTGACGGGCGCGGTGTACGGTCGCCGCATGTACGAGATCATGCGTTATTGGGACGATGATCTTCCGGATTGGGACGCGGAGGACCGCGACTTCGCGGCGGTGTGGCGGAGCCAGCGGAAGTGGGTTGTGTCGCGCTCGTTGAAGTCGGTCGGACCCAACGCCACACTCATCGAGGATGACTTCGAGGCGGTGATCCGCAGGCTGAAGGCTCAGTTGGAAGGGGAGATCGACGTAGCCGGACCAAACCTGGCAGGGAGCCTGACCAACCTTGGTCTGATTGATGAGTATCGACTCTACATCCATCCCATCGTGCTTGGTCATGGCCAGCCGTTCTTCGCCGGCCCCCGGCCGCGGCTCCGCCTTGTGGCCAGCGACCGCATTGGCGGGGATGTAATCAGGTTGACGTACGTTCCTGCTTAATCGCGCGACTCGCCCGACGGACTGCGCCGACTCGACAGGTCCGCTTAGGGTCGAAACCCGAATTTCAAACTGAGACATTACCCCGTGACAGCACCTCGTTGACTCCCACTTCCCGCGCGGTGCTATACTGTGGGCTTCATAAAGAATTCATAAGGACCCTCAGATCTTCCCGGCCCAGCGCCCAAACTTCATACGCCGGAAAAGACGTCGTGAGACGAACTTATTGGACGCGATTCGTCTTATACAGATTTTCATAAGGTGGGACCATGCAGAGGACTCCTCCCGTTCCGCATAATCGGCCATCGGCCGTTCCGGCTCCCGAAAATTCTGCGTTCAAACCTGTACCATCCACACGTCCCGGCCTAGACCGTGTCGGAACCTTTTGGGATATGCTGGGGATTCGCATCGTTTTCATGGCCGTGTGTATTGCGGCAGGTTTTCATTTTCGCCCGTTTGGAGTCTCCCCGGTATTTGGCGCTGGCGTTGGATTACTCTTCGGCTTAGCGGTCATACTCTTCGAGCTACGCTTGCGACATGCCAGCCTGCGTCGGCTGATCGGCGCGGCAGTGGGCTCGATCCTGGGTCTCCTCGGCGCTTACCTCACTTCGCTGATTCTGACGCATACAACGATGCCGGAGAGCACGCGGTCATTTTTCAGTCTGGCAGCATTCCTGGTGATGGCCTATATAGGGTTGATCCTGGGCGCGAACAAGGGCGACATGCTGAACCTGCAGGCGCTCGGCGGATTGTTTGGTAGTGAGCGCAGCCTGAAGCACTCGTTCAAGGTGCTCGATACCAGCGTGATTATAGATGGGCGCGTGGCGGATATCGCCGAGGCACAATTCCTGGATGGAACGGTGATCATTCCGCAGTTCGTGCTGCACGAATTGCAGTTGGTGGCTGATTCCGCCGACCCGTTGAAGCGTCAGCGTGGACGGCGCGGACTCGAAGTCTTGCAGCGAATCCAGAAGATGGCGCATTTGGAAGTTCAGATCGCCGAAGACGATTTCTTGCAGGTTCCAGAAGTAGACTTGAAATTGATTGAACTTGCGAAGCGCTACGACGCGAAAATCGTGACCAACGATTTCAATTTGAACAAGGTTGCAACGCTGCAAGGCATCGAGATTTTGAACGTGAATCAGCTGGCCAATGCATTGAAGCCGGTGGTGCTGCCCGGTGAGACGATGCGTGTCTTCATCCTGCGCGAAGGCAAAGAATATAACCAAGGCGTGGCCTATCTGGACGACGGCACGATGGTAGTTGTGGATGGCGCGCGCAAGATGATCAACAAAACGATCGACATCACGGTGACATCGGTGCACCAAACCACGGCCGGCAAAATGATCTTCGGACGATACGACGAGCGTGGAGAACAGCAAGTGCCGCGTGTGGCTGCGGGCGGAGGAACGCAACTCGGCGAAACACCGGCGCGTACAAGCGAAGGTGGCGGCGAGCGTCCTGCGCGACCGCTGTATCCGGAATCCGGCAGATCGTAACGCGCCGCTGGCTAAATCTCCGCCGTCTGCATCAAACGCGTGGCTCCTCTTCCCTTTCTCAACGTAGCTGGATTGCGATAGACTGTTCACCCTTTTATGGGCCGCATCGCCGCTATCATCCCTGCTGCTGGTCTGGGCACCCGTATGGGCGCCGAAATGCCAAAGCAGTTCCTCGAATTGGATGGTATGCCGCTGGTGATTTTTACTTTGCGCCGCTTGGCGGCCTCTTCCGCCATCACTGATTTCTTTCTCTCGACGCGCGCGGACGATATCGTCCCGCTGCAGGACAAAGTGGCGAAGGCCGCGCTTGGGCGTCCGGCGCGTGTGGTGCATGGAGGCGACACGCGGCAGCTATCCGTGGCTAACGCGTTAGCGCAGGTGGATCCTGCAACCGACGTCGTGCTGGTGCATGATGCGGTGCGGCCGTTTGTCACTTCCGAACAAGTTGACCGCGTGATTGCGGAGGCGCGAAAGCGTGGCGCCGCGATTCTGGGCATTCCTGCGATTGATACGGTGAAAGAAGTGAAGCGCGCAAGCTTGCCCGAAGATGTAGCGTTGATCACCTCGACGATCCCCCGCGAGCGCGTGGTGCTGGCGCAGACGCCGCAGGCGTTTTCCTATGCGCTGCTACGCGATGCCTTTCGAAAGGCGCAGGTGGATGGAATCTTGGCGTCG
>Ga0210396_10000225_pt1 | contig 86798 bp, 141 predicted proteins | sample IncBWH17OmetaG_FD_155466 | JGI IMG/M metagenome (GOLD analysis project Ga0210396, IMG submission 155466) | Forest soil microbial communities from Barre Woods Harvard Forest LTER site, Petersham, Massachusetts, United States - Inc-BW-H-17-O ... | reverse complement strand
CCGTCTGCCGCGCCGCAGGTGACAGTGCACCCGCCGGTCATTCATCTGCACGCCCCGCCGCCGTCAGCTGCGCCCGATGTGTATCTGGAAGCGCCGGTGGTGAATCTCGCTCCGATCATTCAGCTCCCCGATCCACCCGAGCCACCCGAGCCGCCGCAGATCACCGTCGAAGCGCCGATCGTCAACGTGGCCGCCCCGGTCCTTCCGCCGCCGGCACCTCCCGCGCAGGTGAATGTGGAAGCGCCGATCGTCAACGTCACCGTGCCGCCTCGCGCTCCGGGGATTCATACGATCGTCCGCGATGCCGATGGATTGACTTCGGAAGTGAAAGACGAGACGTCGGGAATGACCCGTCATTTCATCCGCGATGCCGATGGAACGGTCACCGGATTCCGCGACGAGATCACTACCCAGAACCCAACGCCCATTCTTCCCGCCTCGCCCCCCCCGGCGCCTCCCGAACCTACCGTGGAGCCGAATCCGCCTGATGAGGCGTCCGGCGGGGAAAAGTAATCGATGCTCACCCGCGCTGCAATCGTGCTCTGTCTGCGCGGACTCACCGCCCGCAACGACCTGGTCCTGCGCCTGTTCGGCAACGACGTGCGTCCGGACTTCGAGGAGAATTTCTTCACCCAACCGAATTTCCTGGGCTACTCGCCGATTCCGCTCGACCCCGCCCGCTGGCGCGAAGTGCAAAACGAGGGAGAGCCGGCGATCGTTTATCCGCAGCAGATTTTCCGCTCCACCTCGCCCCAGCCCCCGGAGAACGTCTACGGCTATTACGTGAGCTGCGGCGATGTCATCGTGGGCGGACACCGGTTTAGTGACGGCCCATATAAGGTGGAGAACAATGGGCACCAAATTAAAATCGATCTCCAGATCGGCGGCAGCGACAACGACGACGGCGATGAATGATCACCCACGCGTTCACCGATCAGGCCAAGCAGGATTTCCAGGCCGGGCTGCACCAGCCGGGCGATCAGTACATGATCGCGCTGTACACCTCAAGCGCGAACCTGGACAAGACGACGACGGCTTACACCTCAGCCGGTGAAGTGGTCGGCAGCGGCTACACGGCTGGGGGGATGGCGCTTTCGGGTTACGCGGCGGGATTGTCAGGCGATTCGGCTTATCTGAGCTGGAACAATCCCGTGTGGACGATGGCGACGTTCACAGCGCGAGGGGCCTTGATCTACAACGCCACCCGCTCCAACAACGCGATTGCGGTCATCAACTTCGGCAGCGACTTTGCCGTCAGCGCCGCCAATTTCACCGTGCAGCTTCCCCCGGCCGGCGCGAGTGCAATGGTGGTCATCAACTGACTTTCACCTTTGAGCGATGCCCTTCGATCAACACAAGAACCTCGCGTATACCTTGGTTGCCACTGCGCCCGCGCCGGCGTCCAGCGGCACCACCCTGGTCGTTTCGGCCGGTGGCGGCAGCCTTTTCCCCCCGGTGCCGTTCAATGCCACCGTCTGGCCGACCGGCTCGATCCCGATGGCCAGCAATGCCGAGATCGTCCGCGTCACCAACGTCTCGACCGACACGCTGACCATCGTCCGAACCCAGGAAGGAACCTCGGCCCGCTCGATTGTGGTGGGCGATCAGATCGCCGCGACCATCACCGTCAAGACGATCACCGACATCGAAACGGCGTTTGCCGGGACGAACGGCGCGATCACCGGCGGCTCGATCACGGTGAACACCTCGGGTGTGTCGGTCAACCTGCCGCCCTACCTGACCACGGCGGACCTGTCGCAGAATTCCAGCAACTACGCGGGGGTGAACGGCGCGATCACCGGCGGCTCGATCACCGTCAATACCAGCGGGGTCAGTGTAAATCTGCCGCCCTATCTGACGACGGCGATGCAGTCGAACGCGGCGACGATCTCCAACGTCAACATTTCGGCGGGCGCGACTTCCAATAACCTGTCGGCTCTTACGTTCTCGAATTCCAACGGCGTCTCCTTCGGGCTGACTGGCTCAACGCTGACGGCGACCGTCGCGACCAACTATCAATCGCCGGGGCCTTATCTGACGACGGCAATGCAGTCGAATGCCGCCACGATCAGCAATATCAACCTGTCAGCCGGCGCGACCTCGAACAATCTCTCGGCGGTCACCTTCTCCAACTCAAACAACGTCAGTTTCGGACTCAGCGGCTCGACGATTACCGCGACCGCCAGCTTCGCCGCCCAGAGCAATCAATCGGGCAACGTCTATGCTTCGAGCAATACCTTCGGCACTTCTTCGGGCACCTACGACGCCCGGAGCATTTCCATCGCGGGCAGTGGCGCAGTCTCGGTGGCGGCCTCGAATTCCGGGTGGGTGATTTCCGCGCCGGCGCAGACTGTTCAAACCCAGAACTGTGTCGATGCCACCCTCGCGGGCAACTCGACCTCGGCCGGGGCCGGCTATGCCCTGATTTCCTCGGGCACGATGACGCTGGCGGGCGGTAACAACGTCACCCTAAGCCAGAACGGCAACGCGGTCACCGTCTCGGCCGCCAGTCAGACGGTCCAGACCCAGAATTGCGTCGATGTGACGCTGTCGGGCAACTCCACCTCGGCCGGGGCTGGCTATGTCCTGATTTCCAGTGGCACGATGGTCCTGGCCGGTGGAAACAATATCACGCTCAGCCAGAACGGGAATTCGGTCACGGTCTCGGCTGCCAACGCGGTCGCCCAGACTAATCAGACCGGCAACCTCTACGCTTCCAGCAACACGTTCAGCAGCACCTCGGGGACGTATGATGCGCGGTCGATCAGCATCGCCGGCAGCGGCGCGGTCAGTGTCGCGGCGACCAACTCCGGCTGGATCATCTCCGCGCCGACGCAAACGGTGCAGACGCAGAATTGCGTGGACTTGAGTTTGTCGGGCAACTCGACTTCCGCCGGCGCCGGTTACATCCTGATTTCCAGCGGCACGGCGATCCTGGCGGGCGGCAACAACATCACGCTCTCGCAAAACGGCCAGTCGGTCACCATCTCCGGTGCCAACGCCGCTGCCGCTCCGGTGAATTTCTCAGCGGGCGCTAATAGTGGCAATCTCGGCAGCGTCGTCTTCTCCAACTCCAACAACGTCAGCTTCGGCCTCAACGGCTCGACCATCACCGCAACCGCTTCGCAGAGCGTGCAGACCCAGAACTGTGTCGATGCCACGCTCGCCGGCAACTCGACCTCCGCAGGAGCTGGTTATGTCCTGATCTCCTCGGGCACGATGACCCTGGCCGGTGGCAACAACGTCACCCTGAGCCAGAACGGCAACGCGGTCACGGTCTCGGCCTTCACGCAGACGGTGCAGACACAGAATTGCGTCGATGTCACGCTCTCGGGAAACTCGACCTCAGCCGGGGCCGGTTACGTTCTGGTCTCCAGCGGTACGCTTGTCCTGGCTGGTGGGAACAATGTCACGCTTTCGCAGAACGGGAATTCCGTCACCGTGTCGGCCTTCACGCAGACGGTGCAAACCCAGAACTGCGTTGACCTGAGCCTGGCCGGGAACTCGACCTCAGCCGGCGCTGGCTATGCCCTCATCTCCAGCGGCACCGCGATTCTGGCGGGCGGGAACAACGTCACGCTCAGCCAGAACGGCCAGTCGGTGACGATCTCGGCCGCCTCGCAGACGAATCAAACCGGCAGCGTCTACGCTTCCTCGAACACCTTCGGAACTTCATCGGGAAGCTATGATGCCCGAAGTATTTCCATGGCCGGGAGCGGGGCATGCTCGATCGCGGCCTCGAATTCCGGCTGGGTCGTCTCCGTCCCGCAGACTTCATCACTCTCCGGCACGGGTCTGGTCTCCATCAGCGTCAATGCCAGCACCATCTCCATCGGCGTCCCCGCTTACACCAATTCGTATTTCGAGCCTTACGAATTCAATGTCGGCTCGGCGACGACCAGCGGCGGTTTGGGGACGATGTTCCTCCAGCCCTTCCGCCTCGACAATTACCTCAGTTTCAACGTCGTCAACGTCATCGCCAGCGCCAGCCTGACTAGCACCTCGGCGGCGAACACGGTCACGTTCAGCAACGGCGGGGCGAGCAGCTTCAACGCCAACGCCTCCTACTCTTTCACCAACTCCAACCTGGTGGACCTGTACCTGTTCAGCCGGGGCTCGGGCGGCTTCACCGATGAACTGTGGACCTTCGCCTCGACGCGGAATTCCTTCGTTACCTATGAGGGTCACACCTACGCCTTCAACGTCACCAACAGCACCATCAGCATCAGCTCCAGCGCCGCCGCGACCGTCTCTTTCCCATCGTTGACCAGCAACACGATGACGACGATCAACGCGGCGACGACCATCACCACCTGGGCGCCCGGCTACGGATCATGGACCAGCAGCATCAGCAACTCCAGCAGCACCACTGGGGCGACCGGCGCCACGTCTTCCTTCTCGTTGACCGGAACCTGGATGGCGACGACGGCTTGGGCCTCCAACAAGATCGTGCCTCTCGCCTTCGCATCTTCCCTTTCACCGGGCGATTACTGGATCGGCGTCAACATGGCGTCGAGCACGTCGTCGAGCAGTTCATCTGCCAGCACCAGCGGCGCGGCCGGGAGAACCTTCACCCTGTCGGTCAACGCCTCGAACCTCACGCTCAGCGGCCAGTTGACTTACGTCGGCTTCACCAATTCGCTCGCGTCTTCTCTTGGCCGGATGGGACAGGGCAGCGCCGCCACTATGGCACCTTCGCCGGGCCACGGTTCGTTCAGCGCCACCTACTCGCCCGCTTCGACGTACCTGAACAACGCCGGCCAAGCCAACGGCGCCATCGCCTTCTCTCAGATCAGCACCGCCGGGAGCCTGTTCAAGACCTGGCTGGAATTCGCCAACAACCGCGTCTGATGCGCACCTTTTATTTCTACTGCCCGATCCACTTTGAGAAGTGGGACCACCGCAGCCCGGAGAATCCGGGGATAGGCGGCTCTGAGACTTCGGTTGTCGAGATGGCCCGTCGTCTTGCCGCTCGCGGGCACGTCGTCACGGTCTACGCCCCGCTCCGCGACAACTGCCCCGAATACGACGGCAACGCCCGCTGGCTTCCGCTTGAAGCCGCCGACTTTGCCGCTCCCGGCGTGTGGGTTTTGTCACGTTGCCCGTCTGCACTGGATAACTTCCCCGTGGACCATCCCGAGCAGACGACGTGGCTTGTCTGTCAGGATGTGTGCTATCCAGATCAGTTTTTCGCGAGCGGATGGAAGGACAATCCGCAGGGCATTTCAGCCGAACGGATTACGAAGCTGGATCGATGTCTCGCATTGTGCAAGGCGCAGGCGGAGTATTTGGTACAGAGGTCGCCGACGCTTGAAGGCAAGATTCACCTGTCGAGCAATGGGATCAACGTCGAGAGAATCGAGGGGATCAAACAGATAGGACGTGACCCCTTCAAACTCATCTACTCTAGCAGCCCCGACCGCGGCCTCCCGTCCCTCCTGAAAATCTTCCGGCGTGCCCGCGAGTTCGAGCCGCGACTGTCCCTCACCGTTGCCTACGGATGGGACAACATCAAGAAGTGCAAGAAAAAGTATTGGGCCGTCCGTAGGGCGTGCGGCGACAGGACAAAGCCGCCAGTCGAGATAGACGACCAGGGCAAATACTGGCAGAACGTCGAAGCCGAATGCGGGCCGGGACTGGAACAGCCGGGCGTGACGTGGCTGGGGCGAATCGGGCAGACGCAGCTCGACCGCGAGTTCCTGTCGGCGGGGCTTTGGGTCTATCCGACGACGTTTACCGAGACATCCTGCATTACCTGCATGTCTGCCCAGGCGTGCGGGGCAATCCCCATCACCAATCCGCTCTGGGCGCTGGCTGACAACGTGCGGCACGGCATCTTCATCAACGGCGATCCCGCCAACGAGCCGCTGGTGATGGCTCAGTACGTCCATGAAATCCGCAGGCTGACGAGCGATCTGTCGCTGCAAGAACAGATACGCGGACCCATGATGGAATGGGCTCGCGCGAAGTTCGATTGGGAGCGGATCGTGGACCAGTACGAGCAGTGGGCGGAAGTGATGGAGGAAGTCGCGTGCTCCTGATGAACAAATACATCGGCACGGTGGCAAGAATGGGCGGAACGCCTGCCGTTCTCTCCCCGTTCGTCGATTCCTTTGCCGACCTGATCCAGTGGAACGCGCAATACCTCTGCCTGCCCGGTGAGTGCATCCACTACCCGCGACCGCCGCGTGTGAGCATCCACGACGTTGCCCGCAACATCATGGCCGACAACATGCGGGGCGATTGGCTGCTGATGCTTGACACGGACCATGCTTTCGACCCGGACATCGCTTACCGGCTGCTCAACGTGGCGGATCGCACCGGGGCGGAAGTCGTCACCGCCGTCTACCAGTACAAAGACCCGCCGCACTCTCCGGTGGTTTTCCGATTGCAGGGCGAAGGGCTTCATCCGGTTGGGGCATGGGATGAGTCGGTCGAGGTCCTGGAGGTCGATTCCGCCGGGGCCGGGTGTCTGTGGGTCAAGCGGAGCGTGTTCGAGCGAATCGAGGATGAATTGAAAGAGCAGCCGTTCTCCCGTATTTCCGGCTACGGTGAAGACCACTCGTTTTTCCTGCGTCTGAAGAAACTGAAGATCAAGGCCGTCTGCGCCATGCGCGTCGAGTGCCATCACCTGCAAATGCGGGCGCTATCGCTGGCCGACTACGACCCGGATGTGGTGGAACTTCAAGAGCCAGAGATGGCAGTGGGGTATAGATGAGCACCGTCGCAACACCTGTTGAAACCTGGACCGCGACGATTCAAGCCGGCATCGGCATCGGGCAATCTTCGTCCTTCACATTCACCGTCAACATCACGCAGGCGTGGCAGATCAAGATCCCGATCATCGTTCAGTTCCCCACCAACGTTTCGGCCGGACCGCAAGTCTTCGCTTATCGCTCGACAGACGGCGGAAACACCTTCGATACGCAGCCGCTTCAACCTCTGGGATTGCCACGCCAGTCAGGCGGTTTGCAGCAGGTCAGTCTTCGGCTTGAGACAGGGCAGTACGCCGTACAAGTGTTGTCCGGTGGCGGGTCAGTTGCGACGTGGACGGTACAGGTTCAGACTCAGGAAGTCACGACCGCGATCATCAACCAGTAACCACATGACGCCGCTGATGAAAAAGTTCGTCGGCCTCTCAGAGGGGATGGATCAGCGCCCTTCCCGCGACGAGTTTGTCGGCATAAATCAGGACAGCTTCCAGGCGAAAAATCTGTACGCTTGGTGGCCGATCTGGGAGCCGATGTCCAACGCGGCCAAGGCTCCGTGTGCGATGGACTACGGACCTTATGGCCTGCACATGACACCGAGTGTGAACACGCTTCACGCCGGCGATCCTCAGATGGGAACGTGTTGGTTTGGCATTCCCAATCCTGCGGGGATGGCGGGGATATTCTCTGGCCAATCTCAGTCGCGGCCCTACGCTTATCAATCTGCGACCTCAGTTGACCCGGTGGATTTCGGAGGAATCCCCGATACCGTCGTGCTTGGCCAAGCCTACATGGCGACGGCTTGGATACGCACCAGCGACTCAGCGCTCACCTTCACCGCTGGTGACACGCCGCATGACACATATATCTATTCCTTCGATCGCAACGACAACTCCGGTTATCCCGGCCACACGATGGGCGTTATCATGCAGATTTATGATGGTTCCGGCGTCAACACCGCCAACGCTGCGGCCACGATGTTTGACAACAACGAGGGCGGCGCTATTCCGTTTGGAGTGCAAAGCTGCCAAGTAGTCAACGATGGCCAGTGGCATCTGATCTGTGGTCTTTACATGCCGTTCTCTACGTCGGGATCGGGCGGCTACAACAATTCGTGGCAAGTGATCCTCGTCGATGGCCAACTCGGCCCGGTCAGCGGTAACGATGTCCAGGGCGGCGGCCAGCTACAGCCGTTCGGCATATCCAAAAGTCAAGCCAACGTAGGATCGCCGCAGAATGCGGGAAAAGCTGCGATCAACGCGGTATATCAGTTCATCGGGTCCGATGATGACGGAGTGTCGTCGCCGTTTCTGGGTCTGATCTCGGATCATCGTCTTTACGGATTTTCTGGGTCTGTGGGCTATCCGGGTCAGCCGGGCCTGGCTGATCCCTTGGCCATCATGTCACAGGGTCTCGCCCTCGCCCAGCATATGTATGCCCCGGAAACGCGCTGGGAACTGTACCGCACGCGGCCGAATCGGTCGTTCGGAATGGTCAAAGTCGGAGGACCCAAAGGCACCGCGACGATCTTCCTCATCACCCATCCCTGATGAAACCCCGCCTGCAAAACGCCGTCATCGATGCCATCGACCCCGCCCAGGCCGGCCGTCACAACGGCGATCTGGCGGCCTCGACCCAGCGTGTCCTGCGCGGAGGGACGTGGAAGAAACAGCGAATCGCGGTCATCATCCCGGCGGCCGAATCGATTCCTTCACGGGTGTACCTCTCCCACTGCTCCCTCATCTTTCCCCCGAATCAGGGCGTGCATCGACACCTGGCGCTGGGAGAGGAAGTCGGACAGGCGTATTCCAAGGCCATCGAAGACATCCTGGCCCATCCGGAACTGAGCCAGTGGGAATACCTCTTGACGATGGAGCACGATAACGCCCCGCCGTCAGATGGGGTTTTGAAGCTGGTGGCGCGGATGGAGGAGCATCCCGAACTGGCGGCGATCTCCGGGTTGTACTGGTGTAAGGGGGAAGGGGGCGGACTGCCGGGCGGCGTCGGGACTCCGCACATTTGGGGCGACGTGAACGATCCGGTGGTGAACTTCCGGCCCCAGCCGCCTCGCCCCGGCGAGCTGGTCGAGTGCTGCGGATTATCGATGGGATTCGCGCTCTGGCGCTTGCCCATGTTCAAAGACGCTCGTCTCCGCAGGCCGTGGTTCAAAACGCTGGCGAGCAAGGAAGGTGTCGGAACCCAGGATCTGGCGTTCTGGGGGGAAGCGCGGAAGTACGGGTATAGATGCGCCGTCGATTGCGGCGTTCTCGTCGGGCATTTTGATTCCAACACGGACATGATGTGGTGAAATCCAAACGCCGCCCGGCCCCGATTGCGCCAAGTATTGCGCCGCCGATTGCGCCCGCGATTCCCGCCGTCGCCGCTGCGCCGCTGCTCAAATTGGACTTCGGCTGCGGTCCCCACAAGCGCGAGGGCTTCACCGGATGCGATCGCCATCCCTTCGTCGGCGTGGATCAAGTGGTCGATCTGACGATCATCCCCTGGCCGTGGAAAGACGCCTCGGTCGCCGAAGCGCATGCCAGTCATTTTCTGGAGCACCTGACGGCGATGCAGCGCTGCGGCTTCGTCAACGAGCTGTACCGGATTCTCGTCCCCGGCGGCAAGTGCCAGATCATCACCCCGCACTGGTGCAGTGAACGCGCCTATGGAGACCCAACCCATCAGTGGCCCCCCCTGAGTGAATTCTGGTATTTTTATTTGAACCGCGAATGGCGCCGGGCCAACGCCCCGCATAGCGACGCCGAAGTCCTTCCCGGTGGGTTCAACTGCGACTTCGATGCGACCTGGGGCTACTCGATGCGCCCGGACCTGATCGTGCGGAACCAGGACTACCAGCAGTTCGCGTTGGCGAATTACAAAGGGGCAGCGATGGATACGATCGCGACTCTTACCCGGAAGGCGTGATGGTTTCGAGCCGCCCCTACGACGTTGCGATGGCGAGTAGCCGCCCCTATGACGTTCAGTGGACGAGCAGCGGCCCCTACGACGTTCAATGCGCGAGCTTCGGCATGTCATCATCATCGGCGGCCTATTCGAGCTATCACCGCGCTGGTGTCTATGCGGTCAACTTGCATCCCGATGGCACCTCGACGCCGGTCCCCGAATATACCTGGATCGACACGCCGGACGGGCCGAAGAATCTCAAACAACTGCTGCACAATTTCATTGTCGCCCATGAATCGATCAAGGCCCAGAACACCTACACACTTGAGCCAACGCGCTGGGCGGCGTTCAAAGTGAGCCTGATCGCCGTGGCAAGATGGATTTTCGGACGGGGGAAAGCTCTCTGAAATACGTTCCGGAAAAGCACGAAGGGACGGCGGCAGAGCGAATTCGCGGGCTGGCCGGGGAAGCCAAAGACATCTGCCAAAGCGGCTTCATGCGGCTGCACGCCAAAGACCGCGAATTGAATCGTATCCAATCTGAGCTGAAAGCGCTGGGGGCCGAGATGCTGGAGGGAGCGCATGAGGACGAAGGATTCTTCCTCGTCGTCGAGCGCCATCTGGAGGGTTGCCAAGTCGGTCGCGACGGTGAATGCCGCTGTCCGCCGATCGCGCGTTTTGAAAGCTGCTACTGAGCAATGGCCTTCGGCAGCGAATCATTCGGCGGCGGGTATTTCGGCGAATACGCCCTCAGCTATTCCGTCGGCGGCAATGTCACCGTCGTCGTCAGCGGCGTCAGCGCCACCGGCAGCGTCGGCACCGTCACCGTCATCGTCCCGGTAATTCGCCCTCAAGCTGGCGGGGGAGCGCTGGGTGGCTGGTACGAGGAGCCCGAGCAGAACGATACCGGCATCCTCGGGCGTCTGGCCTTCACCCTCCGCGCCGCCGCCAGTTCGCAATCGCCCCGGCAGGATCATTTCGCCGATGCCACGCCTTCGCTCTTGCGCTTCAACTTCGGCGGACGCTCGGTCCAGATCACTGGAGCCCGGACCTTCGGGCGCTCGGCACGATTGAGAATGGCGCTGGCTCTGCACGGTGACACTTCCTTCGAGGACCGCATCGCCCGACTCAAACGCGAGGACGAGCTGCTGTTGCTGGTCTGAGCCCGCTCGATCTGTCCGCCCGCAGCTTCGAGGCCGATCCGCTGCTGGCCCGGCGCTATCAGGATGACGAGGAATTGACGGCGCTGCTGGTCTGAACCGACTGCGCAACAGGCTCGAATAGACTAAGTTGGCCGGGGCATTCGTGCCGCTTACGGTCCATGTTCATCGTGACGGCCCGCGCCCAGCGTAGAAAAGTGGAGACATCCATGTGACGTTTGGCCGGACGCAATTGGACATGAGATAGCCGAGATTATTGTTCACGCGATCGATGCCGTTGTGGACGTAAGGTCCGAAAGCCCTTCCGGTTTTACTAAAGCCAGCGGGTTCCGCGCCACAGTAATGACAATTCGACCGTGTGATCCGGTGAAACGTTTCTACGTCCAACTCGAATGCAAAGCCCTTCTTTAAGGCGGTGCGACGGCAGTTTCGGAAGGTTCTTCGCATTTCCGATTCGCCGAGACGCAGGCGGGATTTGGGAATCGTCCCCGTTTTGGCTTCCGAAGCCCGATGGCGCTGGAGGCATCCGCAGCTTTTAGCGTTCCCCGTGGTCAGCGACGACGTTTCGACAATCGTGGTGTTTCCACATTCGCATTGACAGAGCCACATTCCGCGCGAAGCGCCGTTTGGTCTATTTTGGCCCCCTTTAAATCTTCGATAGCCATCGAACTTCATGACCCGAAGTCGCCCGAAGACCTTGCCGCGCAAATCCTTCGTCGGAAGCACCTCGTCATTTTGATTCGTCGCCCGTTTGAAATGGGCTGAACCACGCAGGCATCCGCAACTCCGCGTTGTTCCGTTTCTCAGAGATGCCGTGATGGTCGTCGCTTCTCCACCGCATTCGCAAGTGCAACGCCACAGACTGCGCCGTTTGCCGTTCATGAGCTTGGAGCCGAGAGATTCCGCGACGGTCAAGCGCCCGAAATGATCGCCAAGTTTGATGAGGGGCTTCAATTTGTTTTCTTCCTGTCCGGCGCAGCGCCGCCCCCGCGCGAGGTCAATCGCCAGAAAGACTTCTCGCGGCGAGGGACGGCGTGAATTGTGGATCGTGAACCTGGCGACTGACGCCGCCATTCTAACAACTTTTTCAAGGAAAACTCGCTGTGCCAGACGTAAATCCCGGAGAGTCTGAGAAATCCTTCGTGGCTCGGGCAATCCCTATCCTCTTGAAAGATGGCACCGCCAAGGACCAGGCCCAGGCCGCGGCTATCGCGTATTCGATGTTCCGCAAGCACAACAAGAAAAAGGCCAAGCCCGCAGCGGCCGCCGCCAATGCCGCCGCGCTCAAAGGCCCCTTCGCCGCTCTCCGCGCTCCGACTGCGTATTCCGATTCCGGCGTCTCCGTCGATTTCGACAACGGGATCATCAAGAACGTCGCGCTCATCACCGAAGGCATCGCCCTGGGCAAGCCCTTCGACATCGACAAAACCACCGTCGAGCAAATCGTCGCCCTGGTCAACGCTTCCGCCGATGGGATCAAGTGCCGGTTCCGCCATCCCAACGTCAAGACCTCCACCGACCCCGAAGGCAACGTGATTCAGGAAGTGGCGGACGACACCGGGACCATGGTGGGACGGATCAAGAATGGCAGGATCGCGACGGTGATGCAGGATGGCAAACCGGTGGCGCAGGGGAGAGGGGACGTGTTTTTGGGCGATTACGCGAGTGCAGTACCGGGCATGGGCGACGTGCGCGGCTACCTGCTGAATTTCGCCAACGAGGACGCGGCCGGAATTGGGCTTAGCGCTTTTTTCCCGTACACCGTCGAACCGATCTTAGACAATTGGGGCGCAATACTTTCTAATCCCGCCCGCCCCGTTGGGCTTGAGGCTCTGGATTTCGTGGGCAAACCAGCGAGTAACCCCCGCGGCCTGCTCAGTGCCTCAGCCGTCCTCTACGACCCTCAGCCGCCCTCGGGCGCACCCAACTCCTCCGGCTGGCAGGAGCCCAAGCCCGCCGACAAAGCCAAGGCCCCCATCCCCGCCGGCACCCCTGATCCTCCAAGCTCCGACGCCGGCCGACCGCCCCGGCCCGCAGCGCCGCCTGAGGCGCCCGTCTTTCCTCACGACACCCGCGGGGCTTATCTGGGCCACATCGTCAAGCACGGCATGCAGACCATGGGCTCTCTGGCCTCGCGATTCAACGGACGCTTGGAAGCGATGCGGGCGGGCTGTGAATGGCTGGCGGACAACGGCTATGCCAAACGGGTGATGGCCCACGGCGGAAGATCGACCGGGTATGAGGCCACGCCCAAGGGTAAAACCGCCATGGCCGCCAACGGCATCTGGCCCTCGCCCGGTGATCCCGTGCAGGCGCAGAGCACGCCGCGGAAATAACAGGACATGGTGGTTCTGACGGTGAAAGCCCGTAAATGCAACGCAAGTCGGGCCTTAAATGGCCAGCAGTGCAGCCGGAATCGAAACGATTCTGCCGGTGATAACGAGCCCGTGGAAGCCGGCCGGGACCATCCCTCCTGTAAATTAAATTGGCTCCCTTGTGAAACGAACGGTGGACGCTTGGGCGCGTTAGTCGTCCGCCGTTTTCAGCGCTCGATCGGAGGAAACTCCGGTCGACGCTTTAACCCCCTGGTCATTTGTCACTTGTCACTGGTCACTTGCCAGGGCCGCGCGCCCAAGGGCCTCCCATCCGCGATTGATCGCGGATGGGAACCCTAAACAAATGACCAGTGACCAATGACGAGTGACCTCCCCCACCAGCTCTTGAAAACGGCGGTGCATGGACTCGGCGCGTTGCCGGGTCGCAGTTCGTTCTCCCTCTCCATTTTTGAAGGAGTGCATATGCACCCCCATCTCAAGTCACTTCTCGTGGCGAACGGCTGCGACGCCGATGCCTCAGATGATGACGCCAAGTCCTATTACGACGGCCTGTCGGCCGACAAACGCGCCGACATCGACGCCAAGCTCGCGCGCATGATGGACGGCGACGGCGGCGATACCGGCCTGCACGCCGGCCCGCCCGTTCCCGGCCAGCCCTCCGTCGCCGGCAACTCCGGCGATTCCGGCGCCGCTGGCGCATTGCCCGGCCAGGGCGTGGCCGTCCCCGCCACCGGCATGAGCCAGGAGCAGATCATCAAGCTGGCCACCGAGGCCGCGATCGCCGCACTGGGCGCCGCCACCGGCGCCAAACTCCCCCAGGGCCAGCGCATGCAAGCGCCGGCGGCCGGCGGTGTCGCCGCCAAGCTGGACGATGCCGACAACGACAACGCGGCATTGGATTTCGAGGCAAAAAGAGTGGCCCGCATCCGCAAACTGGCCGCCCTGCACGCCGTTCCCGATGCCTATGCCAATACGGTGATCGCGGAAAACGGCACCTTCGAGCAGGCCCGGATGGCCATCCTGCGCTACGTGCACGAGTCGGCCAAGCCGCTCCTGAGCGTGAAGGTGGGCGAGGACAAGAACCTCGCCAGCCTGCGCGCCGCCATGCCGCAGGCCATCGTGCTCCGCGCCGGACTGGCGGCCGAGCAGATCATCAAATACGAGGGCAAGATCCTCGATCGGGCCAAGGAACTGCGCGAGCTGTCCATGCTCGACATGTTCCGGCATTACCTGGCGTCCCTTGGATTCACCGAGGTCTACGGCTACTCCAAGACCCGCCTGGCCGATTGCCTGGGCCCGCGCCGCATGCGGCAAGCCTTCCCGCGCATGGCGGCGTTGGCGGAATCCACCCCGGATTTCGGCAACATCACGCTCGACGCGATCAACAAAAGTTTGCGCTTCAACTATCTGGACGCCAAGCGGACCTGGCCCGCCTGGGCGGAGAAGCGCTTCAACCCGGACTTCAAGAACATCAATCGGGTTGTCCTGTCGGAAGCCCCGAACATGGTCGCGGCCAACGAAGCCGGCGAAATGCAGTACGTCCAGCTCCAGGACTCGAAAGAGACCTACGTGCTGGTCACGTACAAAGCTGGTGTCCGTTTAACGCGCAACGCCATCATTAACGACGACTTGGATGCTTTTAGCGCAATTCCCAGGGCGCAGGCCAATTCCGCCGCCCGTAAGGAAGACGACGTGGCCTACGCCGTCATCACCGGCAACGCCAACATGGCCGACGGCAACGCCATCTTCTCCGCCGCCCACAGCAACCTCACCACCGCCGGTTCGGGCGGCGTGCCCAGCGTGCTCCAGCTTCAAATCGGCTCGACGGCGATGAAGAAGCAGAAAGGTCTGGCCGGTGCGGCCCGCCTTGAATTGGAGCCCAAGTTCCTCCTGGTCCCCTCCTCGATCGAGGAGCAGACCAAGGAACTGATCGGTTCCCGGACCCTGATCGCCAGCCAGTCGTCGTCGGCTGCGGTGCCGCAGACGGTGGGCGATTTCAACCCCTACAACAACCGCTACCAGGTGGTCGGGAGCGTCCGTCTGGACGATGCCGACACGCAAGCCTGGTTCCTGGTGGCCGATTTCCGCGACGGACAGGTCAACACCATCGAACTCAGCTTCCTGACCGACGAGCCCGAGCCCGTCATCCGCCAGGAGACCGACTTCGACACCGAGGACGTGAAATACCTGGTGCGCCATACGGTTGCCGGAAAGGCCATCGACTTCCGCGGCGTCTACAAGAACGCCGGGCATTAAAGCGGTCATTTGTCACTTGTCATTTGTCATTGGTCAGCGGTCATTCCAAGTGACCAATGACAAGTGACCAGTGACTCCCCTCCTCTTTCCCTCAAACACAAAAAGCGAGAAACAGTCATGATCGTCGGATTCAAACGTGGCAATCGTTACACCTACACCAACAACACCGGGGTGGCGATCGCGAGCAGCCAGCTCCAGATCCTCTCCCCCGGTCCCACCACCGGCTTTGTCGGCATCGCCATTACCTCGATCGCTATCGGGGCCTCGGGCGAGCTGGCCATCGGCGGCGGCGACGAGCGCGTCGTCTCCCCCATCGCCAAAAGAGTCGGCGAAGCCTTCACGGACGGGCAGATCCTCTACTGGGACCCGTTCAATCTGTGGCTTACCGGCACCTCGGGGACCAACACCCGCTGCGGCCGGTCCTACGGCGTGTTCAACTCCGCCGCCACCACGGCGGCCCTGATCCTCAACGCCTGATTATTGGTCATGGGTCATTTGTCATTGGTCACTTGCCAGAGGGCGCGCGCCCAACAAGTGACCAGTGACAAGTGACAAGTGACTCTCCCTCCTCCCCTCCTCCCGAGATTTATCATGTACTCAAGCGGCACCATCGGCATCAGCTCCAACGGCGCGACCCCGGTCACGCTCATCAAAATGCCGTCCTCCTCGGCGATGTACAACCACGTCATCATCTGGAACAACTCCACGACCGCCGACGGGTTTTTCTCGCTCGATGGGGGCAACACCTGGGCCTACATCCCCAAGAGCACGGCGAACATCACGCAGTACGCCGAGAGCTGGGAGGAGCACAACAACAACGTCCTCATCAAGGCCAGCGTCAACGGCGACATGACCAGCGTGTTCGGGTTTGCCGAGTGGGTCAAAATTTGAGACGCGGTGACGCGAAGACGCGGGGACACGGAGACAAGTTGCATCCGCTTTACGTCAGCTTCTATACGCCGCTGTACGAGGCCCATGCCGGGGGGCTGATCGAGACGCTGTCGCGCTTCGAGCTGGAGCATGAAGTTCTGCCTCTGGGAGATCGCGGCGGCTGGGTGGTCAACACGCAGCAGAAGGCGTGGTTCCTGGGGCTGACGATGTTTTCCCATCCCCGTCGGCCAGTCGTCTGGCTCGACGCCGATTCACGGGTCCGGAAATATCCCGAGCTGTTTGAAATCTGGGCGCAGCGCGAAGCGCTCAAACAGATGGGGCACGATCTGGGACCGCTGCCGGCGCCGGACTTTGCGGCGCATTGGAAGGCCAGGCCCGCGCCGCTTGGCGGGACGGAACTCTTGAGCGGGACGCTGTATTTCTCAGGAGGGAAGGCGTCGATCGAGCTGGTGGAAGACTGGCGGGAGAGATGCGAGAGTCATCCCGATGATTACGACCAGCTCTCCCTGGAGAACGTGGTCAAGGAACATCCGCACCTGGCCGTGATGCAATTGCCCTCCGCCTATACCTGTATCTTCGATGCCGAGCCGTCGATGGGACCGCCAGTAGTGGAACATCTCCAAGCGAGTCGGAAGTACCGCGGAAGTTGAGCCGTTTCAATTCTGCGGCTTGGCGGTTTCTCGTTCATCGGCTCAGCCTCTGCGAATTGCGTCTAATAACGACGGCAGCGTTCACTCGCATATGCGATCCGCCGCTGCAATAGTTCGCCTGCGGGTGGAGAAGATTGTCGAAAGCGTCCAACAGGTTTTTAATCGTCGGCGGATCGCCCCAATCCTTCGCGTTTATCTGCATGATCCAATCGAGAATCCCGGCGCTGGAATTAATTAGCTCAAGATCGATCTCGTACCCCTCCCCTTCGTGAGTCAAGGTTAAGCGCGAAGGATCGAATTTCCATTCGCCCCACTGCGTTCTGTGCTCCTCCTTTTTCGCGATGTCGATGAGCTGTCTGACCGTGAATCCCTCAATTGGCTCATTCATGTGCGCTCCGTAAAGTTTCCGGAATTGTCCCCATCCTTGGGCGTGCGGATGAGTTCAATACCAACAATCGCGCAATCATCGGGCCGCGGGTAGGCGTCTACTTTGCGAAGGAATCTCTCGATCTCGGGCAGTTCGACATCGAAAGTTTTGAACGTCGTCACAATGCCTCCGGAGTTCTCCTCGGGCCATATTCGGCTGTTGAATATCAATCTCAGCATCTTTTCACTCCCCGTCGCCGGACCCCGACAGGACCGCAGGAAGGCTGCGAGGCGCATCTTGCGACCGCTGCCGGGGGCCAGAGACGGAATTAGAAGATTTGGACATGGATGCGCCTCGCTGGGCGCGAACGATAACCGCGCCGGAATCGCCCTTCAAGAGAAATCGTGTCCCCCTTCGTCGCTTTCCCCAGCGCCAAGTCCGCCTCGGACTGCGATCCCGTCCTCTGTGCCTGGCGGGACAAGGGCTGGAAGTGCGCTGTCTTCCGCGATGAAGGCATGGAGCGGGTCGGCGCCGAATACGTCCTCTGGGGTGCCTACGAAGGTTATCCCAAAGCGACCAACGCCCTGTGCCGCTTCCTCTTGGAGGAGGAATTCGACCTCCAGTGGATCTGCTGTGCCGGCGACGATATGTATCCCCCGGACCTGCCCGCCTGCCGGATTGCCCATGAGTGTACCGCCCATTTTGGCCACGGGGCTTTAGGTGTGATGCAGTGCACCGGCGAATCGGGTTCTGAGCGCATCTGCGGTTCGCCCCTGCTGAGCCGCGGGTTCATCCTGAGATTCAACCGCGGCGCTGGAGCGTTCTGGCCGGGATACAACCATTACTTCGCGGATGAGGAATTGCACGATGTCACCCTCACCCCCTCGCCCCCTCACCCCCTCTCCCCCTCTCCCGTTTCTCCTCTCCTCTGGCAGCGCCCGGACCTGACCATCCGGCACGAGCACTATTCGCGCACGGGACAGCCCCAGCCGCTTTACATGCACAAGGCGACGGCGCGGTGGGGACACGATCAGGCCCTGTTTCTGGCGCGGAAGGCGGGAGGATTTCCGGGGTGTGAACCGCTGGCGGCATGAAAACATGGATCGCTGTTGGGCTGCTGACCTCCATCTTCTGCGCCGATTCCCACGGGGGGACGAATGCCGACGACGTTCTGCTCTACCGCGATCAGGGGCGATTGCACCTGTTCACCACCGACGGCCGCTGCGATACGACGATCCGACTCGGGAACGATTCCGTCTGGCTCTACGAGAACGACCGCGAGCTGGGCATCCGCTGCACCATCGATCTGACGCACACGCCCTGGTGGCTCTACGCGGAAATCCGCCAGGAGCGGGGGCAGGGGGCGCGCGATGGGCTGATTCTCGTCCACGAATGGGCCGGACCGGGCGACAATCCCCTGGTCTACGACCACACGCGGAAATATCACGACCTGCCGAGCGCCTGGCGCGATCCCGCGGTGGCCAATGCCATCGCACCGATGCTGGCCCGGATCGGGCAGAACCCGCAGATTCCTTCGCTGGCGGACGTGCTGGCCCTGATCGAGGGTGAAGCGCCGATCAGCGCCGGGGAACGCCTCATCGTCCGCGGACTGATCCGCCAACTCGCCATCCCCGCTCAGCGCAAAAGCGCCATCCGATCCCTGCGCCTCTGCCGGCGCTTACTGCATCAGGCGACTTCGGGAATGGACCTGAGCATCGATGAACGAACCACCGTCGAAGCGATCGAATCGACCGACTGGATTCATGCCAGCGCGGGGCTGCTGTTGATGATCGAGTTCATGCAATGATCTCACTCTACCTCAATCTCTACACCGACCCCGATCCCCAGCGCAATCACGAGCTGCTGGAGGCCCTGGCCCGGAACAAGTCTAACCCCCTCCTGGAAGTGCACGGTATCGACGGCCGCCCCACCTTCGGGGAAATCTTCGACTCGATCAACCAGCGCAGCGGACCGGATGACGTGAATGTCTTTGCCAACTCGGACATCTACTTCGATGAGACGATCGCCCTGGCGCAAGACGTGCCCGCAGACGCCGCGTATCTCCTGTCGCGCTGGGAATGGCAGACGCACTCGGACGGCAGCCGGCACTTCGAGCTGTACGGCAAGGACGGCCATCCGACCATCGACTGCACCGATGCCTGGATCTGGCGCGGACCGTGCAAGATTCCCCTCCAGCATTTGAACTTCCGCCCCGGCGTCCCCGGCTGCGACAATCACCTGGCGTGGCTGTTCGACAACTTTTATCCCGGTGATGGCGTGAACGGTGGAGTGTGCGGCCCAGGCTGGAGCATCCGGGCGCACCATCTGCACGAGAGCGGACTGCGACGGTACGATCGTGAGCCCAGAGGCGCGGTTGCCAAGCCGTATCTCTTGATCGCGCCGCACGTGCTGGGGGAGATGCCGCGGAAGGAATACCGAGCGTGATGAACGACATCCTTTTTTGGAAAATCCTCGCGACCTTCACGACGATGGGGCTGATGGTCATGTGGGGCTGGAAATTAAGGGGCTGGTACGACGGGACTTGGAAGGACCGGATACGTCGATGAACGTCGCCGGCTTTTTCCCCCTGCATTACGGCAAAGCGTATCTGCGCGAGGCCGTTGAAGCTCTGGCCCCGTGCGTCGATCGCATCGTCGTCGTCTACGCCCCGCGGCCCAGCTACGGCCAGGCCGGCGATCTGCCCAATCCCGACAGCGAGGAAGAACTTCGCGCCTGTTTCGACCCCCCCTACTGCTCTGCCGGCCAATTGGACTGGCACCGCGGCGACTTCCCGCACGAAGGATTGCACCGCCAGGCGGGTTATGACCTGTGCCGTGAAGCCGGCGCCGACCTGGTGGTGCAGTGCGATGGCGATGAAGTGTGGGACACCGAGGCCCTCGCCCGCGCCATCGCCCGCGCCCTCGAATCGCCCGCCGCTATCTTCCCCATCCGCGGTCCCTCCTGGATTCACTTCTGGCGTTCTTTCGCCTGGTGCTGCCGGGACGTGTGGACGCCGACGCGATTGCTCCGCCCCGATCGCTGCGGACCCGGCGCGCCGCAGGAGATTCTTGACGGACGGATTTATCACTTCGGTTACGCCGTCCCCGAAGCGCTGATGAGATATAAGTGGAGTTGTCACGGCCACAAGAGCGAGCTGCGGCCGGGGTGGATCGAAGACATCTTCTGTAAGTGGCCCGAGCGTAAAAAGGACGTTCACCCTTGCGTTTATGACTGGTGGAACGTCGAGCCGTTTGCCAAAGACACGCTGCCCGATTCGCTCAAGCGCCATCCGTGGTACGAATTGGAAGTGATCCCTTGAATCAAATCCTGAACGATGTTTGGGTTGCCGAGTTCGACGACCGTCTCGACACCGATGTTCACAAGCTGTTCCGTGACGGCGATTATGTCGGGCTCGTCTACTCAGACGAATTCGGGCGGGGATGGAAAGTGCTGCTCGGAGAAGAGCGCCGACCGATCAGCTATCCGCCGTCATCGCTGGAGGAAATGAAGTCCCTTCTGTCGAAGGCGAGACGCGAAACGAAATGGGTCTTACAACCGTGATCCCTTGAATCAAATCCGCCCCAACCTTTGGATCGGCGACTCCTCGCCCGCGATGGCAGTGAACGTCGGCCAGTTGCACGCCGCCGGCATCACCGCCATCCTCAACGTGGCCGCCGAGATCAACGACCTGGCCGGGCGCGACTTCGGCCTCTTGATCTGCAAGGCCGGCCTGAGCGAGCAGGCGCAGGGCGATCAACCGCGCATCAACGCGGCGTGTGCGCTGCTGGATTATCTCCTGTCCGCCGGTCACAAGGTCTTCATCCACTGCGCCGGCGGCTGCAACCGGAGCCCATACATTTCCGCGTTGTGCCTGGCCAAGCGCGAGGGCAAGAGCTTCGATGCTGTCCTGGACGAGATTCGCGCCATCCGCCCCTGCGCCGCCAATGCCTCAACCATTATGGCGGTGTGGTATGGTAAGGGCTGAAATGAAGCCCCTGATCGAGATCGAACGCAATTTGATCGTGCGGCCCGATCAGATCAGGAAGGCGTTTCGCGAAGGCGATTACACCGTACTGCTCTTGGAGGGAGAACTCGTGGACCGGCGCATCGTGGACAGGTTCGGCAATCTGTACGAGATCGTCAGGAAGCATTCGATCAAATACCCGATGGAAATCCCGTGACGTTGATCCTGCTTGTTTGGTTCGTTTGTTGCCCTTGCATTTATCTGGTGATGCGTGCGTTCGGATGGTGGCGTGAGACCCATTGGACCGTCGGGGACCGCCGGCTTTGGATGATCGCCAGCATCTTGGGGCCGCTCGGATTGTTCTTTACCCTGCTATTTGTCGTCGGTTCCGTCGTCATCGATCTGATTAGCGATGCGCGGCGGAGTAAATGGTAAAGTGATCGCATGAGCGACGAAGTCCATGTCCTCATCAAGATTCCGCGCGAGCTGTTCCTCGATCTCGTCTGGTTGCAGGCGCACTACGCCGCTCAACTGAACACCTATGACGGCGGACGCAGAGGACCGGTCGATTTGGGGGTCGCCGAACAAGCGCTGTGCGATCGGGAGCGCAAGACCCGCGACCAGCTTCGCAAAAGTCTGAGGTGAAAATGATGACCATGACCCGCACCGACGTCGACCCCCGGACTCTGGACCCGCAGAGCATGCTGGGACGCTGGCAGAAGTTCTATCAGGCGCAGAACGCGGCCATCGGGAGTGGAGGCGCAGGGGGTTTCATCGGTGAGGAAGTCACCTACGACATCGCCGTCCCCTTCCTCGATCAACCGGGACTCCTGGAAGACTGGGGCTGCGGACTCTGTTGGGCCAAGCGCTACGTCCATCACGCCAGCTACCGGGGCATCGACGGGACACAGACCAAGTTCAGCGACCTGGTGACCGACCTGCGCTTCTACCGGCCGGACCCCAAGCCCGAGTTCATCCTCATGCGTCACGTCCTGGAGCACAATCGGCAGTGGCGCAAGGTGCTCCAGAACGCACTGGATTCGTTTACCCGGCGGATGGTGCTGATCATCTTCACCCCGTTCGCCGATCAGACGCACGAGATCGTCTTCTGGCCGAGCATGGGCGTACCGGACATCGGGTTCAAGCGGGAAGACCTCACCGACCTGTTCACTGCCGCAGGGTGTACTTTCCGCGAGGAGAGCTGGGACACCAATACGCAGTATCAGAGTGAGACGCTGTTCTTTTTGGAACGCAATGGCTGAAACCTTCATCGTCACCATCACCGAGCCGTGCAACAAGCGGGGGAGTTATCGCGCCCTGCGCCACGACCCGAATGCATTTCGTTTCAACGTGGGCAACGTGATCGTGCGCAATCTCGCCGAGATCGGTGACGCTGGTTTTCGCGAGAACCATCTGCTGCCCAACGGCTACGTCGCCCTGGCGCTGTGGGATGAAGAAGAACGGCTGGAGGACACCCCGATCGCGTATGTGCTGGAAGCCCCGGAGCTTGAGAAATCGATCCGGACGGTGTTGGCCAGCGCGAAGCCGGACGCGGAATATTCTTCTTCGGCCCGAACGGATTTCCTGAACGACCTTGGTCCGAGGGTAAACAAGCGAGCGATCACCCGCGTCAGTCTGCAAATGATGAACCTGTCGCCTCATCTGGTTAAAGAGATGACGGCCGAGCGCTGGGCCGAATTGCTTTGTTTGCCCGCTGGCGTGAAGGCGCGATTGTGCGTCTGCGACGGCGACCTGGCGATCCTGGAACTTTCCGGCGCCGGACTGCCCGACTATTGCCAGCTCGATGATCCGGCCAAACTCGCCCCGATCATCTACATCATCCTGCGTTTTCATACGACTGGCGCGATTACTTTTGAACGTTTCGCGCACTGATCTTGCTTCCAATGAAAGTCCTCCACTTCGCCCTCATCACCCCCACCAGCCCACAGTGGGGACTGCGCCGTGCCCTGGAGAAGCTGTCGGGCGGCGGGCAGGGGGGGCGGGAGAACTACCAGGAACTCAACTGGTTCCCCCTGCGCGACAACGATCGGCCGGCCATCCGCGAGGGGTTTATCGGCCTGGTGCGATCCTTCAAGCCCGATCTGGTCTTCTGCCAGATACAGGACGAAGGGATTCTCCCCGGCCGGCTCTTGGATGAAGCACGCTCGACCGGTGCCTGGGTGATGCAGTGGTGCGGCGATCTGCGCAACGACACGCGGACGTGGGTATGGGAAGTCGCCGGTCACGTCGATCTGAACTGTTTCTCCAACCTTCGCGACGTGGAGAACCTTCGGGCCAAAGGCCATCCGGCCGAGTTTTTGAATATCGGGTTCTCGACCGACACCTTCTGCCCTGATGGACCGCGGCTGGAGGGCGAACTGCGCGATCGGGTCAACCGCCGGCTGCGCAAGACCGCGATCGAGCAGGCGTACCAGAACCACGTGCGCGTGCCAGACGTGATGCCGACGCTGGCGGAGATTCCGCCGGTGATCTTTGCCGGCACAAATTACGGCTCGGTTTTCCCGCGCTCGCACGAGCGGCAGATGATGGTCGCCCATCTGAGGCAGCGCTATGGCGAGCGCTTCGCTGTCTTTGGCACCGGGTGGGGTCCGGACAATCCGTTTCTCCTGGAAGAGGAAGAAGCGGCCGCCTATCGAAGCTGCAAAATTGCATTGAATCACAATCATTTTGACGACGTGCCCGGTTTCAGCAGCGACCGCATTCTCCGCGGCATGGGCTCGGGCGCGTTTATGATCTCCAACGTCTGGCCCAAGATGGAGGATGAATACACGGACGGCGAGCACCTGGCGACGTGGAAGCCGCATGACTTCGATCACCTCTGCCAGCAGATCGACTACTATCTGGAGCATGATGACGAGCGGCGGAAGATCGCCGAAGCCGGCTGCCGGCACGTGCACCACAATCATTCCTGGGACGCGCGGATGAAACAGATTCTCTCGTTCATGGAAAGCTACCGGGATCGATCATGACGCCCGATGAAGCGCGCAGCGAATTACTCAAGCTCGACGGCCTGGTCGATCGACTTGGCGGCTACCTGGGCGATGGTTCCCCGGTGCCGTCCTACTGGCCCTGCGGCTCCTGTTTCGAGAACGAGGGCGTCTATCTCTACAACACCGTGCGGCAGAAGCGCCCCAAGGTGATCGTGGAAGTGGGCCGTCTGTTCGGCTGCTCGACCTCGCACCTGGCCCTGGGCTGTCAGCACAACCAATTCGGTCGAGTCTTCTCCATCGACAACAACGCCGATACCGGCCAGATGATCCCGCCGGAGCTGCGCCAGTTCATCGACTTCATCAACGTCGATCTGTTCAGCCTCGATGGCCCGTCGATCGAGCGCTTCGCCGGCGGCCCGATCGATCTGCTCCTGGAGGACGGACCGCACACCTGGGGCTCGACCGAGCACGTGCTGCGGAATTTCCCGGTGGCCAAGGGGGGCACCGTCATCGTGCACGATTACTGCCATCGCACCTGCCAGGAAACCGTGGCCGCCGAATGTCAGAAGGTGCTGGGCGAGCCGGATGAAATCTTCTTCGAGCCGCCCAGCGACTGCGGATATGCTGTTTATCGGCGATGAGCGAACCGCTTGCCAAACTGCATTACACGCTGAAACCAAAGCCCGCACTATGGCCTGGATTGCTTCTGTGCGCCGTGTATCTCGTCGTTTGGCCGCAGGGATGGTGGCCTTGGCGTGATTTCTTATACCTCGGCATCATTCTGTTCCAGATTCAATTGGTCCGCCGTGCAACATGGCTTAATCGCCGTGGAATATGGCTTAATGAGCAGGCCGAGCGCACCATGCGGCTGGGCGCATGGGGCGACCAAACCTTGAAGGATCGCATCGCCAAACACCGCGCCGCCGGTGCTCCAGATCAGGCGTTCTACGAAAACGGCAACGGCATGTATGTCCCATCGGCGTCGGAGTTGGCCCGAGACGAGTTGGCCTGCGATCTGGCGACATCCATCCTGGCCGATGGCGCGAACTACGACAGCATCTGGGGAACCGCTGCTGGAGGGGAAAGATTCGTCGTCTGCGTGCACGCTGCCGAAGCTGTTGAAGGCGACAACTTCAACGAGATGTTCAATAGCGACCCAAAGATGATGGAGACCGCCCGACGAAGGATACTTCGCAGTCCCTACGGGGTTTTTTTGGAACGAAACCGGCTTTCATAGTCGAGCCGATCCTGGACTACTTCTCCGAAATCACCGCCCGCGGAATCCTCCCGGCGATCGACCCGGCCTTCCCCGGACCGTACACCATCGAGCAGAATCCCCTTGAACTGGCCAACTTCTGCCAATGGGTGGAAGGCCGCGGGATCAAGCGCTACCTGGAAATCGGCGTCTCCACCGGGGGATTGATCCAGTTCTTCCACGACACCTTCGCCTGGGAATGCTTCGGCGCCGACCTCCGCGCTCCTACCGGAATCGCACCAGGCTTCGGCAAAGGTGAGGGCATCCGCCTGTTCATCGGCGACAGCCAGTCGGTGAATTTCCGGCTGTTCATGAACTCGACCGTGAGCCAGGCCGATCTGGTATGGATCGACGCCGATCATTCCTACCGCTCGATCGAAAGCGATTACCGCAACGCCCTGATGCTCCTCCCGAAGCTGATCGCCTTCCATGACATCTGCGGCCTGCGCATGTGCGACGGCGCGGCGGAGCACTGGAACGAGTTGAAACAGGAGAATCCCGGCAAGACGATCGAGTTCATTCACGACGATCCGAACACGGGCTGCGGAATCGGAGTGCTGATTCTGTAGGTTCATGGGCGTTCGGGAAGTTGCTTGGCCCTCCAGCCGACAACGAGTGGCTCGATTTCAGGCCACGCCTCATCGAGCCCAACGTCTCTGATTTTATCGAAGGCAGATTGCGGAAGTGCTGGCAGTTCCTTTGGTTGGTCATGGCGCTCAATGTCTTTTCTCCAGAAGCAACCGGTGAATCGTATGCCATCCTGGCGAACGTGGTAGAAGCCAACTTTTTGCGCGACGGCCTCCATAATCATCAGATCGGACATGAATTTTCGCACCGCTTTCCGGAGAATGTGATTGTCGGCATCGGGCACGATTAGATATTTCTGCCCGTTGCGCATCTCCGAAAGCCAGTAGGCACCGCTCATGCTTGCGATGAAGTGGACGTTCGTGATGTCATCGACATCCAACAGTACTTCTTGATCTTCCACGGTTTTGTCTTCCACCAAATCGCCCGGGATGTGATTTCGCGTTGTAACTGTTGTGACCATGCCGATCTCCTATCGCCATTATTACAATGATCTCCCTGATCTTCCCCCATCACGACAGCCCGGAGAACAACGCCTGCCTGGAACTCAAACGCCAGATGCTGGCGGACAATACCTGCTGTCCCTACCAGTTGCTCTACGTCGTGGGCACCACGCCCGATGATGTTTATCCGGCATGGAACTGGCTGGCCAAACGCGCTAAGTACGACATTCTCCTCTGGGACAACTCCGATATCGTCTATGCCCCCGGCTGGGACGAGAATATCCGCCGGCACATCAACGATGCCGACTGGCTCTGTCTGCGACTGGTCGAGTGCGGCGCCATCGGGGTGGCGGGCTCGAACATCGGGGCCAACTTCGGCCGCACCGCCACGAGTTTCGATCGCCCCGGCTTCGAGCACTTCTGCGCCGTCGACAACGCCGGCCGGTCCTCGATCGAGCTGGACATTTTCGGCTGGTACAGCCCCTCGGCCTTCCGCAAAAGCTGGTTTCTCGAGAAGGGCGGGCTGCCCGACAAGATCCCGTTCCCGCACGACAACGACGCCGATTTCAAGGTGAAGGTCTTCAACGAGGGCTGCCGCTTCGCGCGGATCGGCTCCTACGCCTATCACTTCCAGCGGCAGTGGGAGAACCTGGGCAGGAAAGTCGAGCGGGAATTGCCCCCGCCGCCGGATGTCGCGCTGCCCGAGGGGTTTGAGCCGTTGCGGCCGGAGGCGGGAGGAGGGGGAGAGGGGGCGAGTGGGCGAGTGGGAGAAAAGCAAAGCTAGGCTTTCCCCCGTCACCCCCCTCTCCCCCTCACCCACTCCCCCTCTCTCTTTCCTCCATGTACACCCCCGCGCCGATCATTTCCCACTCAGCGGATTTCTCGCAGATGATCCCCAAGGTGCCGCCGGGACCGATCGCGGAATTCGGCGTGTTTGAAGGCGGCTCGACGGTGCAGCTCGCTGGCTATGGACGGACGGTCTACGCCTTCGACACCTTCGAGGGCATGCCGTATGACGCCCCTTATGATCCCTGGCTGGATCAGGACAATCCACCGGGCCAGTTCAGGAGCGATCATGTGATCGAGCACCTGGCCGAGTATCACAACGTCATCTGCGTCAAAGGGACGTTCCAGAAGACGCTGCCGGAGTTCGACCCTGAGGTGAAGTTCGCGTTCGTGTATCTCGATTGCGACTGGTATTCCTCCTACCGCTTCGTCTGTGAATGGCTGGCCAAGCGCATGCTCCCGGGCGCCATGGCGCTGGTGGATGACTACCGTTACTGCGCCGGCTGCCACAAGGCGATCGACGAGATGGTGAAAGAGGGGATCGTGACTTATCTTCATCCGTGGATGCGCTGGCCGGAGAAGCAATGAGCCTCACCGTTTCGCAAATAGACCGCATCAAACAATTCCACGCCAAGCTCGCGGAAGTGGACGGATTCACCGATGAGCAGGTGATCGCCAATTTCAAAAAAGACCTGTTTGGCGTCGATGGGGAAATCTATGTGTGGGAGTTGATCGCCAAGGCTTATACCGAGTACATGGCCGGTCGCCCGCTGTCCCTGGAGCACAAGAAAGAGGCTTACAATCTGCTCCTGGCCCGGTCCTTCTACGACACGAATGAAGAAGCCCTCAAGGCGTTCAAGCGCAAAGTCCTGACTCAGAAACAAGCGGCGTCCGTGCTGTCACACTGCAAATGAGGGGAGTGACTCCGATGAACATCCGCTTTGTCACACTCCGCAACGACGAGGGTAAGACGTATGACAGCTATTCGGATTACCACAAGCTGATCGACCTGTCGGGCTTTCCCCGCTGCGAAATGTCGGAGATCAATCACTTCCCTCCGGACCCGACGGTTTATGTCCTGGCTCCGACGAATGGAAACGCGCTGGCAGTGGCGGCGGCCCGGCGCGTCAAGCGCTGCCGCATGATCGCCTGGATGCTGGAGCGGCCCATCAACGGACTGGCGGGTTTCATCCCCGAGAAATTCGACGAGGTATGGATCAGCGACCGCTGGCTGGCGGGACAGTTCAAGGACAATCCCAGAGTCCGCTACGTCCCCATGGGCGGTCATGCGGGGCTGGGCGGCGAGCGCTCGAGCACGTTCCAATACGACGCCACCCATCAAGCCTACATCTACGGCCGCCGCGACCATATCGTGCAGGAACTCCAGCGCGCCGGGATCGTCATCGGCAACGCCTGCTGGGGCAAAGAACGCGACGAGCAGCTTGCGACTTCACGGGTGGGATTGTGCCTCCATCAAGATAATTTGTTTCTGCTGGAACCTCTGAGATTTACGCTGTTCTCCTGCTGGAAACTGCCGCTGGTGTCGGAGTTCTGTCACGACTTTTATCCCTACGATGTTTATCCCCTGGAGCGGTTGAAAGAGGCGATGCAGAACGGGGATGGGGAGACGAACTACCGGCGACTCACGAGCGAATTGACTTTCAGGAGCTGCGTCGAGGCGGCACTATGTCAGCCGTGATCGAGCCCACGTTAGCCGAGATCGAACGGGCGGCGATCCTCGATCGTCTGGCGGCGCTGGAGGGCCATCGCACGATGACGGCGCGGAGCCTGGATATTTCCCTCCGCACGCTGACGAGCCGCCTGCACGATTACCGCCTGGCCGGCTTTGCCGTGACCGAACCGCGCCAGATCGAGGAGCACGTGTCGGTACGCACCTGTCTGGAGATACTGAACGCATGAAGCCGTTCAAACTCACGCCGCGGCGCTGGCCCGATTTCATCCTGCGGATGCCGGCACTCGCGATCAGCCATTACCGTTTTCTTCGCGCCGCAACGCCTTGGGGACCGTCAACGATTTCACGACGGCAAGCGCTCCGCGCCTCCCTCTTGATGACCATCGGGGCGCTGCGGATTCACTGGATTCTGATGACGGCCGAACACAACGGGGGCGAACGGGGGATCGCGCCGTGGACAATGAAACGTGTGCGAGAAAGGATCAGTCATGATCTGTCCCGACTGCCAAGGTAAAGGCGCCATCACGCTGTTGCATACGCGCAAGTGCGAGCGCTGCGCGGGGACGGGAGAGGTGCGCGATCTGGCGCCGGGCGTTGTCCCATCGCCGCCGGAAATCGACGACTCACTCCGCGATGGGGACGAGCCGTTATGCACCCGCGACATGACGCTCCAAACGCCGCCGCAGGGGACGATCGTCGTCAAGGACTGCCAGTGCCGGAACGGCCAGACGCTCGACTATTTCGCCGGGCTGGAACCCGAAATCCGCAACGCAGGCCCACGCGGCGGCGGTCCTTACGAGGAGCTGGACGCCTTCACGCGGGGCATTCGCGAGGCGATCAACCGCGGGGGGGAACAGTTCGGACGCGCGGCCTTGACCGAAAAAGAAAAGGCTGAAATCGCCGAACAGATCGAAGAAATCGCGGACGAAGTTGCGGCGGATTACGGCAAGCTGCACCTGCCTTCCCCGCCGGGCTGCGTCCACCCCTCGGTCGTCAAAGACATGGTGCGCCGGGCGCTACACAAACGCTGTCTCCGTGTCCCCGTGTCTCCCCGTCTCCCCCTCTGACTTTTGGCGCATGCCCGCATGCCCCGCCTGGCGATCCTGATCTGCCATCTGAACCATCGCGTCGGGCAGCTCCAGCGCCTGATGGACCGCCTCTCAGCGCAGTGCTCGATCACCGAGATATCGATCTTCATCCACACCGACGCCGGGGAAAAACCGGTGGGCCAGAAGCGCAACGAATTGCTCCGCGGTCCGCAAGAATGGTCGATCCCCTACTGCTCGTTCATCGACGACGACGACCTGGTGACCGACGACTATTGCCCGCGGATTCTGACTGCGCTCCAGGAGAATCCCGATGTGGTGGGGCTGGAAGGTCTTCTCGTGCGACCGGCGCCGGCCAAGCCCGAAACATTCATTCATTCGATGCAGTATTCGCGCTGGTTTGAAACCGGGCCTCCGGGGAGCAAGACCTACTTCCGGCCACCGAATCATCTGAACCCGGTGAAGACCGAGCTGGCCATCGCAACGGGATTCAAGCCTTTGACGCACGGGGAGGACCGGGATTACTCGCACCGATTGCGCCCGCTGCTCAAGAGCGAGGTGTTTCTGGAGGGGCCGGTTTACCACTACTTCGCACCATGAACCCCCCCACCGCCGCCATCCTCTGCCCCGGTACGTCACTATCTGCCACGTCCCCGATTGGCTTCGGCGCCGATGTCATCGTGATCGCCGTCAACCGCGCGAGCGCGTTCTTCCCGGCCGATGTCTGGGCCGCCGGAGACTATCCGCTGATCGAAGCCGAACGCGCCCACGTCCGCGGCATGCCCGAGCTGTTGACCACCGAAGGCGCGATCGAGCATCTGAGACAGACCGACAAGCCCTGGCCCTGGCGGGTACTCCCCAGCTTCGAGAGCCTCGATCCTCATTGCCAAGGGGCAGGCGGGGTTCCGCAGTGGCGCGTCTTCACCGCCATCGCCGCCTGTGTCTATGCCGAGTTCATCGGGTGCAAGCGCATCGAGGTCTTCGGTGCCGACTGGCAGGGTGAGGCGGACTTTGACGGGGTGAAGGCCGGCGGCAATCGCAGCCCGGAACGCTGGCGGCTGGAGCGGAACATCTTCGAGAACCTGCTCACCCCCTGGCTAAATGCCCGCGGCGTAAGTCTTTTCCGGCACCACGGTTAGATGCGTCGTGTAGCGCTACGTGTAGCGCTCCGGTTTCGTCATTCGTCATTCGAGTTTCGAGTTTTAACTGATGGGCTCCCTCGATACAGCACTCGGCGCCGACGCTGCGGCCATGCTCCTGGATTTCGGCGAGCCCTGGGTCTACACGCCCAAGCCGGTCGGGGGAGTCGTACAGCCTTCGATCAACATCACTCCGGTCGTCGATCGCCATCAGCCCGAGGTCATCAAAGAGGGGCAGAAGTACCGGGTGAAGATGGTCTCCATGTTCATCGCCGCAAGTCCCGCCGGAGGATTGACCACCCGGCCGGAGCGTGGCGACAAGCTGGTCGGTCCCTGGCAGATTCAAGATACCCCGACGACTTTCCGCATCACCGCCATCATCAGTCAGGACCTGGGGGGCTGGACGATTCACGCCGAAGCAGCGATGGGATAAAGGCTACCTTCCGCCACCTTCCGCCACCTTCCGCCACCTTCCCCGCCACCTTCCCGCCACCTTTGGAAATCAATGATGCCCAACCCATTCGATCCCGATGTGGTCGCCATCGCCGTTTCCGCGGCCGTCTCCGCTGTCCTGGCTGAGAATGCCCGGCAGAGGCAGGAGATGATCCCCGTCTCCATCTGGCGCGCGGACTTCGAGCGCGACCGGACTTTAGTCGATCGCAGCGATCCGGCGGTGACTCTGCGTGCCGTCGAAGCCTCGCGGGGATTGGCCCTTCTCCACAACGAGGAATCCGTGACCCCCCCTGCCTCGCAACCCACCAAGCTGGTCTTCGTCCGTCATGGCGATACTCAACTGAACGAGGACGGGGACAAGATTCGCGGCTGGGTGGACGTTCCGCTTTCGCCCAAGGGCAAAGCCGCGGCCATCGCCGTGGGTCAGCAGCTTGCGGATACGCCTCTGGACGGGATCATCAGCTCCGATCTGGGGCGAGCCCGCGAAACGGCAGGGGAAATCGCCCAAGCGACCGGGGCGCCGATCCTCTATTCGACGCAGGCGCTGCGGCCGTTGAATGCGGGGATTTTCCAGGGGGTGGAATCCAAGAGCGTCTTGCCCAAGCTGCGCTATTTCATCGAGCACCCGGACGAGAAGATTCCCGGCGGCGAATCGTTCAACGATTTCAAGAGCCGGTTTCTGGACGAGATGACGAACATCCACGCGAACTATCCCGGCAAGACCCTGTGCATCGTGGCCCATCACCGTAACGACGTGGCGCTGGACGCCTGGACGAAGAAGGGCCAGCCCGCGGATTTCAGCTTGGACGTGCCGACGTTGATGGAGGAGGGAATTGCGCCGGGGGCGGTGAAGACGTATGAACTGGCATAGGCTCACGCTCGCGTCTGTCCCTGAACGCCGATCGCGGTGAGGAACGCGGTCTTGCTCGTCCAGAATTCGTAATCCGCCCAGGCATCGCGGCGGCTCTGGCTGTAGCGGGCGTTTTCCACGCGGCTTTTGGCTTCGTCGGCTTGCTTGCGGGCGTTATCCAGTTCAGTGATTCGATTGGTTTCAGTCATTTGAAAGCTCCTTTTGTTCGCTTACGCCCGTATCTTACTCACGGGTAAGGATACTTTCGACTATAAACGGCTGGCAATTTCCTCACCCATGGGTCAGAATGGGCCTCGATGGGCGAAAAACCCTCATTGACGACGGCGGAGGCGGGGAAGCTCTTGGGCGTGGGGGTGCATCGCGTCCGCCAGTTCATCGACGAGAAGCGATTGAAGGCCCAGAAGGTGGGGCGGGACTGGCTGATCTATCCTTCGTCGCTTGCCAAGTTCAAGAGGCTCCCGCGCGGGCCGAAGGGCAAGCGATCTGGAAAATGATGTATCACCCGAATGACCATGACCGTCGAAGGGTTTGCGAACAACCATTCAACGTGGGATGCCGAATCGCAGCCGAAAGCGAGATACAACAATTCTGCGAACGGCGTGCATTCTCTTGGCTTTTTGAGAGGGTGAAAACTGCGGCTTGCGCTGGCGCATTTTTGCCAGCCGCGCCACGAAGTGCCAATGACGAAAGGCAAGCGTGGGTGATTGCGCGGTTGGCGTTTCAGGCATTGAAGATGATGCTCGCCGTTCAGGAAATAAACGAATTCCTCCGGCAGCACTTTTCGCTGCTTCACAGGGACGCCGAAATGGCGGTCGAAGACGTGCTTCTATTTCATCCGCCCGAGAATCATCAGTAGATCGGATTTGTTCCAGTCCGTTTGGGCTGCAACCCGGCAGATCGTCCCGCCTTTGAGGATTTCGTAGGGTTTGGTTGTCTTGCCGGTGTTGGGGATTTTCGCGCGGGCGTAGGCGATTTGATCGCCTTCGTCGTTGATCTTGCGATCATTGAAAATCTGGCGGATGTGGCGGGTCCGCATCTTCATCGTGGGAACCCATGTCTTCTTGGTCTCGCCGTTCTCGATGACGACGTAGAGCATCCGTTCGCTGGCGCAGACCTTTTCCTGATCTGGTCGAGTGAGCGCGGCGACGTAGCGGAGCATCTCACCATGAAAGCGGACGATGATGTCCGGATACAGATTGTCGAATGCAACGCGGCGGCAGTATTCAAAGAGGCCCGTCATCTCCTTCACTCGTTGAAGTTCCTCGGAGTTAGGGTCGCGTAGCTCGATCGTTTTGATGCCGGCCGCGATTTCGAGAACGACATTGCGGTCGATGCCGAGCAGCTCGGTGATTCGACCGGCGATCTGCTCGTTTGTCATTCGGTCGAACTTGGTGAGGAAATCATCCAAGCTCGGAAGTCCAGCCGATCGCGTCGTCAGTTTTGTCTCAGGCATTGGTCAGTGCTCCTTTCAAAATGAGTTTCATTCGTCGGAGTTCGTCCATCTTCGCTCTATCATGTTTCGCGTGATATTTGTCATACGCTTTTTGACGCCGGCGTTCCAAGTCCTGCGGCGTCAATTTCATCCGGATGATTGGGTCTCTATTTCGATGCCGGGCTAGGCAGTGTTCTTTCTGACATTTCGGGTCGCCGCATGTAATGCGGTCATGTCGCGATGTCCAGAACGCCCTTCCACAGATCGAACAATTGAAAAGCTGCGCCTTGGCGTCAAGTTTGCGCCGGCAGGGGGTATTACCGCATGTTATCTGCCGACGATTTCTAGCGAGAAAATCCTTTCCACAAAAACGACAGATTCCTTTTTTCCCTCGTTTCTCAACGCCTGCCCTCTGGCGTGAAAGAGCAGATTTGCATTCGAGTGCGCCGCACGTCACTCGGCGACGGGTGTCCGGCATAAATTCTTTAGCGCAAAACGGACACCGCATCATCATCGGATGCCACCCGCGGGAGAGATAACCGCGAAGGGCTTGGCATTTATTCATGCAGACTTTGCTACAGCAAATATGTGCGCGGTGGCGAGGATGGAAACTGCGTCCGCAAGATTCGCAGCGCCGTTCTTTGGCAATCCAACCGGAAAGAAGGCGGCTTCTTCGGATTGCGGATTGACGCCGGCACCGCAGGGCGCCGCAGGTCACGCGATTTTTGGACGCCGTCTTGAAGTCCCGACCGCAAATCGAGCATTTACTGTTCGCTAATATGAGCCCTGTTCTGCTTCTTCGGCGAGAATCCTGTAGACTTCGTTGGCATTTTTTTGAAGAGCATGCCAGTTGAAGACGGGTCCAACAACTGAATTGCAGCCCGCATATCACGCATGCCTTTTTGCTCCCCCTCGACTCCGAGCCGGCAAGCTTCCGCTTATGTTTGGATTTGCATTCCGGAGATGCGCAGAGAATTTGAACGTTCGGCGTGAATTTCGATGCCGTGAAAAAATCACCGCAAACGCAGCATTTCTTCTTCATCTTCCGAAGTTCCGAAGCGCATGCCGCCCCGGCGCGAGTGTTGATCGCCGGAAAGGCGTCTCGCGGGAGCGGCGTGAGAATCGTACTTGTGCGATTAGAAACCAGCGATCAACGCCCGCGACTCTAACAACTCCCGGCCCGTGTCAAACAAAAAAATCCCTGCCGACAGATTGCCCACGCCCATCTGGCGATTCGATGATCGCATCCTGAGCTACGCCGGAAACCGCGTCCTCAACGGCCTCGAAGTGGACAGGGAGACGGGAAAGCCGGTCGCGGTTCATCTGTACCGGGGCGACGGGCAAACCCTGTTCAGCGAACGATTTGCCCTGATTTCAGCGCCATCAGCAAACGACCGTTGAAGCGATCCGGGCGCTATCGGGGCCGCTGCTCTGCCTCACCCTCTCCCTCTCCCTCACCCCCCTGAACCATCATGGCTAAGAAAACATGGTCCGGCACCATCGGCGATTTCAACTTCGCCACCTCGGGCAACTGGTCCCCCTCCGGCGTGCCCGGCAACGGTGACGATCTGATCTTCGATGCCACCGCCGTCAGCGCCATCAACGGCTCCGATCAAACCGGTGGCGGGGTCGTCTTCAACACCTTGACCATCTACGGCACCTTCGGCTCCTCCTCACCGGGGACCATCCTGTTCGGAAGCAACGGCACGCCCCTCAAGCTCAACGTCACCAACGGCAACCAAGTCGGCATCAACCTCCCCGCCGCCGCCGCCAGTAGCTCTACCCAAGTCGGCTGCCAGCGCATCAACCTCGATCTGGGGACGACGTCGCCGATCGTCAACGTCTTCCAGGCCAATCCCCGCGCCATCGACACCGGCAAGGAAACCGTCCGCATCCGCGCCAACAACGCCGCCTGCGATATCAACGTCCTGGGCGGATCAGGCGGCATCGGCATCGCCACCGACAACTACACCGACACCACCACGGTCGGAAACGTCAACGTCACCGGCGGCGTCTGCAATCTGGGCTCGGGCGTCACCTACAGCAACGTGGTCAACGACGGCGGCCAGGTTCTGGTCAACTCGACCCCGGTCACGGCCCTGATCTGTTTCGCTGGAGACCTGTTCACCCGCGGCACCTACCTCGTCCCCACGGCAACCTGTGACGGCGGCACCATCCACTGCCTGCACCGCAACGCCGGCGCGGCCTGCATCACGCAACTGAACCTGCGCAACGGCGGACTGCTCGATCTGAGCCAGAGCGGGGAGAGCTTCACCATCACCTCGACCAGCCTGCGCAACGGACGATTCAAGACGGTCAGCGATACGCAGATCGTCTTCACCAACGGGATCAGCCCCGACTTCAACGCCGCCAACGCCTGGAGCGGGCAAAATTCGTGAAGAGAGGGGGAGAGTGGGTGAGGGGGCGAGGGGGAGAGCTTCTGTCCTTCACCCCCTCGCCCCTTCTCCCCCTCACCCCCTCCTCCTCCCCCCTCACCCCCTCCTCCTCGAACCATGGCCATCCTGAACTGTTCCATCGTCCTGGGTCAGACCAGCTTCACGGCCAACGTCGTGAACTCGCCCAGCGGCAGTACCACTTCGCAGGGAGTCAATCAGACCACCAGCATCGCGCTCGATACCGTTCAGCACCGCCTGTTTGTGGCGGACGACGTAAACAACCGCGTCCTGGTTTTCCAACTGGACAACAACAATCGCGTGCCGGGAACGATGCCCATCCTTCCCATTCACGTGCTGGGCGCCGCCAATTTCAACGTCGTCGGCAGCGGGGCGACCACGTCACAGACTTTTCGTTTTTGCAATCTCTGCTATGACAACGCCAACGCCCGCTTGTTCCTCAGCGATAGCGGCCTCCGTCGCGTCCTCTGTTTCGATTGCCGGCCGGGGAATCTGACCGATTTTGCCGCAGCGGTTTTTGTCATCGGGCAGACCGACTTTACTCACAACGGATCGGCCACAACCCAAACCGGACTGGCCGGACCGGACGACATCGATTATGACGCGGTCAACGGAAGATTGTTTGTGAGCGACTCGGGCAACAACCGGGTCATGTGCTTCCCGGTCGCCAACGGCGTCTACGATTCCAGCGCCAGCAACCCGGCCGCCTCGTTCGTCCTGGGTCAATCGAGTTTCACCGCCAAGGTCGCAGGCAACGGACAAGCGGGGATGACCAGCCCCTTTGGGATCGCATACGATCCGGTCAATGCCCGCGTGTTCGTCTCCGATTCGGCCAACAACCGTATCTTGTGCTTTAGCGCGCCCCCCGGATCAGGCAGCGGCATCAACGGTGAGAACGCGACCTTCGTGCTCGGGCAAGCCGACTTCACCCACTACGCCGGCAGCACCTATACGCAGAACGGATTGAACGGTCCCGACGATCTGAATTACGATTCGACGGCGAACCGGCTCTGGGCTTGCGACTCCAGTAACGTCCGCATCGTCGAGTTTATCGTTCCCAACAGCGCGACCTCCAGTTTCAACGGCGCCAACGCCAGCCAGAACCTCAACGCCGCCGATTGGGTCAGCAGCAATGCGGGAACTTCGCAAAGCGCCTTCACCGGACTGGAGCCGGGTCACGCCTTCGATCCCGTCAACAACGTCCTCTATGGTTACGAAAGTTTCAAATACCGCGTCGTCGAGTTTGACCTGATCAACATCACCACCGCCTCAGTCGCCAGTGCGGTCGTGGGCCAGGTTTATTCTCAGGCCCTCCAGATCGCCAAGACGCAGGGAACCAGCCAGAATTTCAGCATCGCATCCGGGAGCCTTCCGGCCGGCCTCACTCTGAATGCTTCGACGGGGACGATTTCCGGCACGCCCACCACCGCCGGCAGCAGCACCTTCACGGTCCAGGCCAACGACGTATTCGCCACCGGCTCGTTCTTCCATCAGCACTCGTTCAGCATCGTCACCGCCGGCGCCACACTCCTGGGCGGCAATCTCCCCCTGATCGAGCGCATCCGCCAGAACATCCTCCAGGTCGTCGGAGACATCTCGGTCGAGCAAGGCTACCAGTGCAACTGCTATTCGACCGAGCCCGATCGCTTGGGTGAAGTGGGGACGGACGGCATCACCGTCGTCGCCGACGTGCAACTCGGCGGAGCGCAGTGGAACCGCGAACTCCAGTGCAACAACATCCAATGCTGGATTCAGGAATTCGAGATCATCGCCACCTGCGCCCAGCCCGAGCCAGGACCGAGCGGTTCACCGCCCATCCCCGCCGATCAACTGGTCCTGATCGTCCGCGCCGACATCGAGAAGGCGCTCCAGCTCGATCCCCACCGCGGCGGTCTGGCGGCCAATACGCTGCCGGCGCCGCCGTCGTGGTTCGAGCGCGAGGCGGGCGAGCACGAAGGGGTCATCACGCGCGTCTACGTCGAATACCGAACCAACTGGAACGATCCGTACAGCTTCCGGGCGTGAAGCGCCCGGCGTCACTGGTCATTTGCCACTGGTCATTTGTTTTGCCGCGCGGCTCGGGCAAGTGACCAATGACCAGTGACCAGTGACAAATGACCAAACATCATGCCATTCAAACAATTCCATGATTTCGCGGGCGCTCGAGGTGGTGAACATCCGGGCCAGCCGGTGCATAGCGATCTGCACTTTGACGTGTGGGTCAGCTTCTCGCCTTCGCGCCCGCCGCTGTATTACCTGATCACCGAGGATGGCCATCGGATCGAGTTCGAGACGCCACAGAAGGCGATCGACCACGGCCGTACCATGGAAGCGCCGACCGTCAACGTCTCCGCTCCGTTAGCGCGCATCGACCAGACGGAACCCGCCATTGGACATGACCACGACGCCCTCCCGGATCAACTGCACTAAGACCTCCTCGATTTCCAGCGGTTTAGCGGCGCGCCCGTAAATCCAAGAGTTCCGCGCGATGCGTCGCAGTTTCATCCCCGGCTCGAACTTGAGCCATATGCGGATTTGCCGCGCGAGTTTTTCTTCTTCTGTCGGTGGAGTTGGCGGGCCACCCACTGGCGCGAAAAAGCTCGGCATCTGAAACGGCTGCATCGGCCACTGCATGGGCAACGATCCTAATCCCTTCGACTCTCCCCCGACAATTCACCCGAGGTAAACCCAAATGGCGTTCGACCCAAACTTGTTAGTACGCAACCGAGTTTTCGGCGCAAAACTCGAGGCTACGACCGGCGTCGTCGTCACGCCCGGCAGCTCCGACTGCCAACTGTTCAGCGCCGTCTTCGATCCCAAGATCACCCCGGACATCAAGCCCAATGTCCGCCAGGGACAGCAGTATCTTTCCAAGCTGCTCACCATCCCCGGCGCCCGCGCCGGCAAGGCGACGTTCCGCACCGAGTTCTTCTCCACTGCCGGCGCCCCGGCCTGGGCCAGCTTGCTTCTGCCGGCTTGCGGTTTGGGTCCCGGCACCAGCAGCCCCTTCTCTCCCTTCACCCCCACCCCGGCCAGCCCGATCAACACCATCTCGATCGGTTTGTTCCAGGCCGGGCGCTTGAAGCTCCTGGCCGGTTGCGCTGGCGACTTCGTCATCCGGGCGCAGGCGGGGAACCCAATCTATTTCGAGTGGACTTTCGACGGCGTCTGGCAGAGCCCTTCGACGACGGCCATCCCCGGCGGCATTACCTATCCGACGACGATTCCGCCGCGCTTCGCGGGAGTGACGGTCACGGTGGGCGGCCAGTCGATGCGCTTCCCCAATTTCGAGTTTCATTCGGGAAATAAGCTCTATCTGAGACAGGACCAATCCGCCGTCGATAGCGCTTCCACCCCGGTCGGCACCGGATTCCGCGGCGGCATCGTCACCGATCGCGAGCCTCTAATCCGTATTGCCCCGGAAAGCTACCTGCTCTCGACGCTGGACTTTTTCGCGGCCCATACCGCGCAGACCACCTACAACTTCGCCTTCACCGCTGGCCCGGCGGGCAACCAACTCCAGTTCTCCGCCCCCAAGGCGCAGTTGAATAACCCGCCGCAGGATGAGGACCGCGAGGGCGTGATGGCGGACACGTTGGAGTTTATTGCGACCCGGACTTCTGGAGACGATGACTATTCATTAACTTTTAATTAGCAGAATGTAATAGTAAACGCGATGCCATTCGGGTATTGTCCGGGGATGGCAAAAAAGCGCTGTCAGAAATGTCGCCGTTACCTTTTTCTTTCATCATTCAGCAAAAATGCGCGGTCTAAAGATGGTCGCCAAGCCAAGTGTAAGAAGTGCGTATCCGCCTACATGAAGGCTCGGACGATCGCCAAGGGAGATGAACTGCGAAAGCGGTCCCGCGAACACTATCGGCGTCATCGCAAGGAACGACTGGCGGCAGTGCGGCGCTACCGTTTGGAAAATCCTGAGAAAGTGGCTGCGCAACAGCGTGCCCGTTACCTGCGCTACCGCGAGCGCTATTTAGCAGAAAGTGCGGAATATCGATCGCGACCGGAGGTGAAGTCGCGAATAAAAAAACGTGCGCATCGATATTATCGCCAGCACCGCGACGAGCTGATCGAGTACCAAAAGCAGTACCGGGAAACCGCCCGCGGCAAACGGGTTTTCGCAGCCGCCCATGCCCGCGAGAAACAACACCACGCGGGAAAAATCGCCGCCCGTTACCACGTCGCAAATGCGCTGCGCGATGGACGATTGCAAAAACCGGAACGTTGTCAACGCTGCGGGAAACGACGACGGCTCACCGCCCATCACCACAAGGGTTACGCGCGCAAGCATCGCCTGGACGTGCGATGGCTTTGCAACGGATGCCACAAGATTGAAGACGGTCCCGTGCGTCGGATTCCCCGTAAGGAAAAATGACCTATGCCTTTGAGCTGCGATCCCACCGAAACCTTCCCCGTGGTTCTGATTACCGACCAGGCCAAGCCCGAGGAAACGCGCCCGACGTTTCTCGCCCGCTTCGTCACCCGCCGCGAGGCCAAGCGGATTCAGAAGCTGGAAGAAGAACTGCGCTCCCAGAGTGCGCGCCTGAGCAATGAAGAATCCGAGGCCAAGCTCGACGAGGCCCTGGGCATCATCTACATGGGCTGGAAGAACCTCACCGACCGCGAAGGCAAGCCGGTCGAGTTCAAGCGCGACGAGAACGGCATCCCGAACTTCGACGACATCATCGATCTGGTGGACAAGTACGAGCTGCTCGATCTGGGCACGGAGAACGCCATCAGGATGCACGTAGACAAAAAAAAAGCCTTGCTATTGGAGCGGCAATCCGCTGGGGCAAACTCTGCCTCACCGATCCCCCCTGCCGCACCAAGCGAAAGTGCTTCAAACCCACCTGCGACGCCGACGGCTTGAACATCCCCTGCCTGGAGTGCGGCGGCCAGGGCACCAGCGGCTTCGATCAGAACGGCGAGCGCGTCTGCCCGCGCTGCGGAGGCCGGCGCTTCGAGGCCGAGCGATTGACGGCTTGCCCGCTGGATTTCGTCACCCCGGACGTATGGGAGATCCTCAACCTCCTGCCCGATTTCAAAGCCGGACGCTATCCGGCGGCCGGCGGCCTGTACGACCAGGCCGCTATTTTTCTTGAGGCGATCGAGTTTGTCAGACAGCAGGAGCAGATGCACAAGCTCGCCCGCGGCGCGCCGGTGAAGATCGATGGGGAGGAGGAGGAGTTCTAGCGCCGCTCCAGAAAACAGCCGCGATCGTGCAGGCCGTAGAACTGCGGGACGGCGAACTCACTGACCTGCTCGAAATGCTTTTCCAGAATGTCGAAGGTCGAATCGGCGGCGCAGCAACCGCCCCATTCGCCGATCAGGATCAGTTTTTCACCCGGCTGCATGCGCTTGAGGAATCGATCGGCGGCCGTGCTCAGATAAGGAATCCACGCGATCATGGCGACAAACCCATTGGGAAGGCGCGCTCCGCCGATGTCCAGGGGATCGACGGGCATGAAGCTTCCGCCACCCGAGCAGTCAAAGCTGTGTTCACCCTGGACCTGATTGCGGTCGGTGGCGGTGATCTGCACGCCAAACTCCCGGTTGAGCAGATAAGCCCAATAGCCTCGACCGGCGAAATATTCGATGACCGGCGCATCGCCGATGAATGACCGGATCGCGTTTAATGCTTCGGTCGAGGGGATGGTAAAGGAAAACGTGTGGGCGAAGGCCTCGCGCACGATCATGTAGTGGTCGATCTCGATCTCGCGTGCGAATCCCGCGCTGCCGAGTTTCTGTTCCCACCACTTTCGCGAATAAGAGCGTGAGGGATCAAATTCGGCCAAGAACGCTTCCACATCCACTTCGCGCCATTGCGATCCGAGCGACTGATCGATATTGCGCGAAATTTGGCCCATCACGGCCGCGCGCTGGCGGATCGCCGGGAAATGCGCTTGCCAGGCTGCAACCGCTTGCGCCATCGTCCACACTTGGCGGGCTTCGCGGTAGCGCGACTTGGCGAGGGTTGAACTCATCGGACGCATATTATGCCCGATATCCATTTCGAGCTGGTGATCGATCCGGTTGAGGAGGCCCGCGTCAAGAAGATGCTCTCCTCGATCCCCAACGGCGCCCGCCGCGCTCTGTCGGGGGCGATCAACAAGACGCTGGAGCACGGCCGCACCCTCTTGAAGAAAACCATCACCGAGGAATTGAACATCAGCCAGAAGGCGGCATTGCGGGCGCTGAGACTGCACCGTTCGACGCCGCAAGTGCTCGCCGGCAGCATCAACGTCTCGCACGACGAAGTGCCCATGGGGGAATACCATCCCGTGCAGACGCGGCAGGGCGTGAGGGTGTCGGTGCGCAAGGGCGGGGGAAGTCAGTTGATCCGCGGGGCCTTCATCGCCACCATGCCCCTGCGCGGCAGTCAGCAGCGCGAAGGACATCAGGGCGTCTTCAAGCGCAAACCGGGCGCCGGATTGCAAATGGTCAAGGGCAAGCGCAAGGCGCTGGTGCAGAAGCGCCCCGCCCTGCCCATCCGCGAGTTGTACGGCCCGACGGCGATCGGCGTATTGGCCAACAATCCCTCGCGCATCGAGTCCATTCAGACCGAGTTGCAGGGGAGTTTGTCCAAGAACATCGAATCGCAGATCGACCGGCTCAAAGCGGGACGATGACCGCTTCAATTGATCGGACAGGAAACGAACGTGCTGTAGGCGGCCACGTCCTGCGCCAGCCCCGAATAGACCGGCGTTGAGCCGTCCGGGTTGAGCCCTCGGCCGATCAGGTAGACGGAAAATCTGTTGTGGCCGGCCATCGCCGTGATGTCGGAGGTTGATGGCCCGTACCCCGGCGCGAACTTCCACTGCGACGATCCTGCGTCGAATGCCCCAAGCCGGTAGATTCGCCCATTCAGCAATCCATGAAACGGGCTGCTCAGCGGCATCGTCCCCTGGGCGTCGGCCGCGACAATGACAAACGCGCCTTCGTCGGCCCGCTGGTTCTGAATTGGATCGGAGAAGCTAATGGTGGCGTCCAGGCTATTCGCATCGGGCGGGATGATCGTGGCCGGGGAACCGGGTGCGGATCGGGACGCTTGCAGGGATGGCGGCTGAGTGACAACCGCAGGCGGCGTGGGCGATGAGGGAACGGCGGGCACATCAAGGGCCGGCGTTCCGCTGGGGTTGATGGAAGTGGTGTAGGACGTGGCGTTGCGGTCGGCAACGGCAACAACGATGATCTGAGCAGACGGCGCGTAAGCCAGCGATCGCGTGATGGCGCCGCCGGGCGGGGCAATCACCGTTTCGATCATGTCGCGCTTGTAGAATGCCACCCACCCGTATTTCGGGTCGGCGGTCTGCACCATGTTCTCAGAAATCATCGAGCATAGCAGCGCACTCAGATTCGTGCTGGTGGGCACGGAACCACTGCCGGAAGCCACCGCCGCGACCGGCTCAGCGCCGAATCCGGTTGGGCTGATCGGCATGAAGTCCCACACCTCACCAGGCACGATGTAAGTTCCCGGCACCGTGTAGGGCGGCAATGCGTTCGTTGGATCAACAGCGCTGCCGGGCTTGATGGCGTTATACAAGTCCTGATCCGTGAAAAGATGAGTGCCGGGAAATTGCACGGTCGGCCGCAGAACGCAGAGCTTGTCGCCAGCAGGAACGGCCGTGGGCGAAATCTGGTAGAAGCTCGTGCTCCCCATCTGCTGAACGAACGAGACGCCGGTGCGGGCGAGTTGAGCGCCGACCGTCTCTGACTTGCTGGTATCTGCCTGTTTGATGGCCACCGGGAACATGGAAGCCACCAGAATGAAGCCGATGCCCAGGATCATGATGGCGAACAGAATCTCGGTGAAGGAAAAACCGCGTCGTGCGAGTGAGTTCGATGTGCGTCCTGCGTTCATGGTGATCTCCTAGTGCTGGGGCTGGGGCGACTGCTGTGGCAAAACCTGCCCGCGGTAAGTATGCGGTCCGACTTCGGCCCGGAGCGAGTCCATTGAGCGGGCGAGGTTGTCGGGGACCTCGGGAATCGTCGGCCTCGCGTAGCGGCGCTCGGCGATGACGACCATCACTGCGACGATCGCCAGGCAGACGATCAATTCAAAAAGGCGTTTCATGTTTGCTCTCCGTAGCGCAAGCATCCGCACACAGCGGCTGTCCAAATAACGCGCGAGGCGAGTTTGGCGCTGAGGCGGATGCGTTTCGTGGTGATTCCGTTTGTGACGCGGGGGGAATCACGTTTTTTGGACAGCGGAAGCCATCATGCCCTTGGTGAGCCGGGCAAGTCAAACAGCAAATAGTAAAGACCATGGCCGACCGCACCGAACAGATCACGTTTAAGCTCCGCGCAAAGGACGAAACCGGCGAGGCTTACGACTCGGCCAACAAAAGGCAGGGAAGAACTGGCGCTCGGCGGCTCGGGGACTTCGCGTCTCCTACTTGATCCCGTCGTCGATCGCCTTCATCAACTGGCTGAACGGGTGATCCGGCCGCGGCGCGATCACCGCCAATTCGACCGCCTGGCCGATCGCCGTGGCGGCGGGCGGGTCTTCATCGAGCACGGCAATCTCCACGACGGTATCCGCCTCGGGCATCGCGCCGTCGGGCTGGACCAGGAAGGGATGCTGCACCACCTTGTTGGTGGTGATCGATTCGTGCTCCTCGGTCTGTTCGCGCCATTCGGTGGCGTAGGCCAGGCGGGTGTTGTCGAAGATCATCGCGGACACCCGCGCCCCGTGCGTCTTTCGGACCAGATCGCGCAGCGGATCGGTGCTTTTGGTCGGCCCCAGAAGTCCGACGTCGCCCTTGTGCAGCGGCCAGGCGAGTTGAAATGAGTTCCGCATGGCATCGAGCATCTGCCCGCGCCACGCTCGGGCATCGGACAATGAATTCGCCAGCGCCGCAAGCTGGACCTCCTGATCGCGCAAGAGCGCCTGCGAACGGTTGAGGGAATCGTCGCCGGCGATGGCCGCCGTCTCCATCCCGGCCAGGTCCTGGCGGTCGTGATTCAGTTGCGAGCTGAGGGCGATGGCCGCGGCTGAATCGTGATCGGCCCGCGCCTGGTTGAGGCGCTGTGTGAGGTCGGCGATCTGGGCGATCTTGCCCGCCGCGTCTGTGGCGTGCAGCGTGGCCAACCGGGCATCGTGCAGTTTGCCCAAGCGCACCCGTTCATCGGCGATGCTCGAGCGCGCTTCGGCGCAGCGGCGACCCAGACGCAGAACGTCGCCGTTGATCTGATCCGCCACCTGCTGCGCCGTGCCGTGGGCCCAGCCAAGCTGCCAGGTTTTCCCGTCCCAGGCCGGGCGCGTCGGCTGTGGACCGGCGGCACACAACAGGACCAGCAGAACCGCGATTGACGTTTTCATGGGCGGGACTCCCGAAATGTTCCCCCGTACCGCGATACCCTAGCGACCACGCAACCCCTTTACGAATCTCCCCATGGCCGAGCGCACCGAACAAATCACTTTCTGGCTCCGCGCAAAGGACATGACTGCCGAGGCTTATAAGTCGGCAAAGGAAAAGCTGGAAAACTTTATCCACGAAAGCCGTGGAGGAGCGCGCCTGCTGGAGCATGGCTTGAAGCTCGGCGGTGCCGGGATTGTGGTCGCCCTTTTGGCCGAAGGGTTGAATCGAGCGGCAGAGGGGATGCGGGCCTACACGGAAAGAGTCTCGGAGGCGACGGATGCCGAAGACCTGCACAAGGCCAAGGTTCAAGGCATGCTTGATGTGGTGTCGTCAATCGACCCGCTGGTCGGTGCCCTCGATCGGGTCGTCGATGCTTACAAAGACTTGCACGCAGAACAACTCAAAGAGGCCGGCGCTTCAGACAAGGTGATCGACCGCGCCCGCTCGGACGCCGGCACCCTGAAATATCTGCACGAGAAGCTGGAAGAAACCACCCGCGCCTATCACGAGCAGCGATCGGCCCTGAATGAACTGGCGGAGGCGCGGGCTCAGCAACGACCGGGTATGAGCGCGGAGGGGGCGGCGGTCGGAAACGCGGCGCGGGCGGCAGCCGATCGCATCGCGGACCTGCGGAAGGAACTTGAAGAATACAAGAAACACCACTTCAATCCGACCGAGTTGGAGAAAGGGGTCATCGCCCAGAAGGATTCCGCGATCGAGGATACCACCAAGGCTGCGCAGATTGAGATAGAGAACATCCACGATAAATTTCGCCGTGAGGAGCGCGACCGCAACGCCGCGCACAACGAGCGATTGGAGTCCGACGACGCCGAGCATGAAATAAAGCTGAGGCGTCTTGCCGCCGAAGCTGACGCCGAAGAACTGCACGGGTTGAACGAAAGTTTCGAGGCCGAGCAGGTGCTGCGCGATAATCAATACGAGGAAGAAAAACGCCGCGCCGACTTGAAGCTCAATGACGATCTGAATCGCATCCGCGACGAGGCCCAGAAGCGAAAGGACGCGGGCCAGCCTCCCCTCAACGATGCCGCCGAAAGGGAGCGCGCTTATCGGCAGCACGATCAAACCCAGAAGGCCATTGATGCGCAGAAAACAGAAGCCGATCACCGAGCCACGATCGAACACCAGAACCAGATTCAGGATGAGCGCGAGGAGCGCCGACGAGCCGTGATGTCAGCCGGCCTGGAAATGTTGCACGAGGAAGCGGAGTTGGGCAGCAATCAGGCCAAGAAGGCGGCGACGATCCTGGAGATTCACGAGAAGTTCAACGAAAAACGCGAGGAGTTCAACAAGCTGCTCCGCGAGGGCCAGGACCTCACCGCTGATGAACGCAAGCAAATCGAGGCGGCGCGGGATGCGACGGTCGGCGTCGAAAAGGCCGCGATCGCGCGGGCCGGCATGCCGGAATTCGGGCCGTTCAGCTCACCATTTGCCCAGTCGCCGGAATTGAAATTCGGCCAGGATGCAGGGCGGGAAGCGTTTGCCGCCAATGCCCGGCAGGCGGAACAGACGGCACGCGCCATCTGGCAAAAGCAGCTCGACGCCCAGAACGCCTCCAATACCCACCTCCAGCATCTGATCGAAATGGCCCGTCAATTCCTCAAAGACGCAATGGCTCCAGCCGGTCTTTGACTCAACTCCCATGTCCACCATCGCCCAAGCCAGCGAGCGCTGGGAAAACCAGCGGCTCAACTTCAACGTCGACCTGCTCAAGTGGACCGCCCACCGCGAGTTCGACGTGGCCTACGCCGTCGACGAGGTGGACGCGATCGCGGCCTGCTCGGCGCAGTTCGCGGTGGATTACAACGCACCCCACAATCTCTCCTCGACCCTGCGCTGTCTGAGCATCAGCGCCGACAAATCCCTCTACTCCGTCTACCGGGTTCACGCTGAATACGGCGTCCCTGATGGCGGCGAAGCGCCAGCCAGCGCCGATCCTCTGAGTCAGCCGCCCATGATGGCTTGGGAGCCGGCGCTTCAGAGCGTCGATTTCAGCCACACCATCCAGGGTACGCCGGTGCAGACCGCGGCAGGACAACCTTACGATCCGCCGGCGCAGACCGATCTGCCGACGATGAACCTCGTCTACACGCGCTACCAGCCGTTTTACGATCCGGCGGCGGCAACCCGGCTGATGGGGACGATGAATAAAGACAACTTCGTGATCAAGGGCAAGGTGATGAACGCGGCGGTGCAGCCCGGACAGGCGCGGGTTAAAAACATCGTGCCGATCGGCGAATACTCGCTACAGGCGTATTTCGTGAAAGTCAGATGGACCTTTGAAATCCGACCCACGTTCAGCGCTACCGGACCGGATGGATTGAGCGATGCCTGGGACGTTCGGGAAATCAACAAGGGCTCGGTCGGTTGGTTCCAACCATCGACGCCCGCACAATCGATGACGCCCGACACAGAGGCCCCCACCCCGCAGATGGCCCCGTTTTATTACGTGGGCGAGCAGCCGCCGACCAGAGTCACGGAAGCGATCGTTTATCTCGACAAGACGGGACTCCCGTTGGATACCGCCAGCTTCAAGGTCGGGCACCAGCTCGCTACTCCCGTCGCCAATCCGACGCCGATGGTGGAAGGGCCGGACTTCTTCTGGGAAACGCTCCAGGCTCCATCGGTCCCTACCGGCCAGATTTATGTCGGACACTGGCGGCGCTTGAAGCCGATCCCGTATGCGAATCTGTTATGATGTGTGATGTGCGACGTGATAAATAACGAAGACCTGGAACGATACGCCAAGGTCGGATTTTCGGGAGACTGCGGCGATGGCGTTGATAATGCGGTAAGGGATCTCGCTACGGAACTTTTGGAGGCCCGAAGGCTCGCGCGGTGCGCGAAGCAAATTGAGGCAGAGCGGAAGGCGGACATGCGTGGGAACCCAATCGCGACGTTGGACCTATTCGCGACTTGGATCGGATACTACGCGATGTTGACCGAGCATCTCACGCCCCACGAAAAGCAATGAGATTCAATCCGCGTCACGGGACACTTTCATTGCGGCAAGCCAGGAAAGTACGCTCTCGTCGCGGAGTTTTTCCGCCGCCGCTTCGATTCTCTTGAGCCTCTCCGATCCAATCTCAAGAACCACCGGATTCGGTTCGCCATCCGTATCTTTCAGCAGTTCGGCCGCGGCAACGGCCGCCCTTGCGGCGTGTCGCCTGAGTACGTCAAGTTCTGTATATGCCGGGAGGGCACGAGTTTTATTTTGGCGATCCATTTTGCCATTTTGCTCGATCAACGACGCTTGGCGAAACTCGGGTCGTTGGTCGTTAAAGCTGCCGGTGTGATGGTTCCCATACTTCAAACACAGTAGCGCCTTTGGGAATCGCGCGTATTCGGAAGTGAGCGTGCGACGGGGCAGACAGCGCCGTAAAGCTGCGCATCGCTTGAAGTATGTCAACCGGCCGGGGGGATATCCTCAACCCATGCCCGGACTGAATGGCGCATTAAGTCAAGGATTCGCTCGCCATCGCCGGTAGGAATATACCCCGCGCCCCCGCAAGCCTCGCAACGCAGCGCCTTATCGCGGTCCTCCGGCCAATACCATCCCTTACCTCCGCAATGCGCGCATGGAGTTTCCAAAGCCGGCAACGAGCATTTCTTCATTCCAAACTCCGAACGGCCACATTCTAACGCCCCATGCCCGACCGCTACTATCTCACCGCCGCGGATATCCAGTGGTTGCGCGATCTGCGCCAGACCGTCTCGACCATCTCCGGCGACGGCGTGGTCAACGACGGACAGCGCATCCGCATCATGCAACAGCGGCAAGCGCGCTCGGTCTCATCGGATGTCTTCAATCCGACCGTCGCCCGCATCACCTCCAGCGCCGGCTGCGGACGGGGATTTTACGGGGGCCGACAGCAAACGCTCAACAACGGCAACGGCATCGATCCGGCGCAGGACATGAAGCTGGAGAACCTGTTTCAGGACGTCAACACCAGCGACGACTGCTGGATCGCCAACATCAACGAGAACGATTTCGCCCCCATGGGCCATGATCTCAACGTCAACGGCACCCGCTTCGTCTGGGGATACCTGGCGGGGCAGACCAGCTCCAGCTCCTCGCTCGCCGTCCGCCCGCTGGTGATCTGCGAAAGCCAGCAGCTCTGGCTGGGCGTGCCAGTGACCTTGAGCAATCCCATGGGCTCGCGCGGAACCAGCCTTCCGCCGGTGGCGGCCACCCTCACCTACACCATCACGGCGCTTGACGGGGTGAAAATCGCCGACAACGTGCCGGTCGATTGGCGCTTTCCCGGCCATGTCAGCGACGCCGGCCTGGGGACGCGCGGGCTGTATTACCCGGATTCCCAAGCCAATATGTTCAAACCCCACCTGCTGATTACGAACGAGGTCATTGATGTCGGATCCTGCGTCCCGCCATCCTCATGATCCCTTCTCCGCGTCCCCGCGTCTCCCCGTCCCCGTGTCTTCTTCTCTCCCATGGCCCTGTTCGGCGCAGATGGCTGGTTGTTCGGCAGCAAAGGCGCGCTCTATCTGGGCGCGACGGTGCCTGGCAATCCGGGGCTGGGCGATTATCCCTTCACGCCCGGCCCGCTGCCGCCGTCCAACTCACCGTGCCCCTGCTGTTGCAACTGTCCCTCGATCGGCGGCTCGGGCAGCACCGGGAGCTACAAGACAACCAAGACGCTGACCATCAGCAATGTCAACATTGCCGCAGCCTTGGGAACCTGCTGGACGGTCTTCGGCGGTCTTTTCTCCTACCGCTTCAATTCCGTACCCGTCAACGGCACCTTCACGCTCACCCTGCGGGCACAATATCGCAGCTTCGGCACCACCGTCGCTTGTTACTACGGTTTGGACATCCCGGCTTCATCGGACCAATGGGTCGGGCTCGGATGCTCCGGCGTGCTCCAGTTCCACTGCTCAGTGCTCCACTTTGAGCTGGTGATCGTTCCGCCATCGCCCGACTTTGATGGATTCACCGGTCTGATCGTCTATCTGACCAACCCGGCCGCGCCGCTCATTGGGATTCCTCCTGTGCTCAACGGCAACGGTCAGGGCGCGATCGTCGCTGGCGAAGATTACGGCGGCAGCGGTGCCCCGTTCATTCCTTACATGACCTTGGGGCCTCCCCTGCCCTGCGGCGGTTCGATCGTCGCTGTCTCCAATAATCCGCCGACCGGACCCAACGACAACTTCGGCGGTTTTGGCGGCTTCTCGATTCCGCCCGGCGGCTTCTTCGGCGGTAAATTCGTGGTGACGGACGCCTAGTACGCGATGAAGTCCCAGACCGAAGACGATCGCCTGTCCCTCTGCCACACCTGCCCATTCGCCCAGCGCCCCTGCTTCGGAGCCTGCGCCTGCACGGTCGATGGCATCGATCTGACGATCCACGCCCAAAGCGGCCAATGCCCCAAGGGCAAATACGACGCGGCCGCCCGAGCGCTCGAGGACACCGGCGAAGATTCCTGGAGCTGGCCGGCGCCGCCTGCCCCATCTCCACCGGGGAGCAAAGGCTGCTGCGGCGAAGAGGTTGCCACGGTCAAGACTGCGATTCTCCAGCCCGGGCGGGCCGGCGACCTGCTGACGCTGATCCCCGCATTTCGCTGGCTCACCGAACAGGCCCACCGCCGCATCACGCTGCTGGTGGATGAGCCTTATGTGCAGATGTGCGAGCGCTTCGCGTGGATGAAGCAAGTCGTCTGCGACTGGACCGGCGGCCCGATGCCGCTTTTCCACCGCGCCGTCGAGGGCGAGTTCGGCCGCTTCGACGAGGTGCGGATCACCACCAACGCCTGGGACCGCCGCGACCTGCGCGATTTCATCACCGTGCAATGGGACCGGACCGGCTGCCCGCTGTCGTTCATCGACACCTTGCCGCTGGACGTACACGAATGCCGCGATCCCGAGGAGCGGCAGATCGTGGAAAAATACGCCCCCGCGTCTCCCCTTCCCCTGGCCCTGTTCAATTGCACCCACTTCCGCAGCGCCGGCCGGCCCGCCGGATTCGCCCGCGGTGAGGCCCTATTTGCCTTTCTCCAGAAACAGTTCCCCGCGCTGCTGTGGCTCGACCTGGGCTCGTTCCGGGCCCCGCGGATGTATGATCTGCTGGGTTTGTTCGAGCGCGCGACGGAGTCTGGGGGGGTTCTGGTCGCCAGCGACAACGGCATCCTGCACCTGGGCCGGGTGACGCAGGTCCCCACCATCGCGCTGGTGCTGGATGACCCGCTCCGCGCCTCGCGAAGATACCCGCACTGGATCGAGAGACTGACCTACGAGGAAGCCGCCCAACCCGGCGGATTCGCATGGATACAGAACATTTTGCGGGCGCAACTAAACGGGCACTGCTGATCGTCTGTCCCGAGGGCAGCGGCTCGACGCTCTTGAACCGTCTCCTGGAAGCGGCTGGCTGGCAGTCGTGGAACACCGGCGACCCGCGCCATGATGTTCCGCTCTCGGAGATGGGCCGGCAGATCGTCGTTAAGCGCAGCCTGCCCTACGGCGTGGGCGACCAGCGCGGCTGGCCGGATTTACCCGTGCTGCGTGGCGAGCTGGAAGCGGCGGGATACGCCGTCGCGCTATTGGTGCTTCTGCGGTCAGGCGAATCGACGGTGCAGTCGCAGTTGCGCCGCCAGTACGTTCAGGACAAATCGGAGGGACTGGCCAACCTCGCCTCGGCCCTGCGCCGAATCAGCGAATTTGTCGAGTCCCCATCCTCCCCTCGTCCCCTCTCCCCTTCTCCCCCTCCTCCCCTACCCTGGCTCCTGCTCACCTACGAGCAGATCATCTACGACTATTCCAGCCTGCGCCGCGCCCTCTTGACGCTGGGGGTCGATTTGGGCGAGCGGCCGGCGGGAATCCTGCGCGATCCCGATGAACTGCGGCCCGGCGGATGGGACAGCCCCAAGGCCGACCTGAGCGGGGTCACGCTGGTTTGCATCGACACCAATCATCCCGAGCAGGGCTGCGCCGCGGTCAATCGCACCCTGCGGCACTGCCAGGTCGATAAGGTGATGTTCCTTGCCCCGCGGCGCCCGAAGGCGCTGCCCGTCGATGCCGCCTATGTGAAGATCGAGCCGTTCGCCAGCGTCTACGACTATTCCCGCTTCGTTCTCGAGGAGCTGCACCGCTTCATCGACGCGCCGCACTGCCTGATCGTGCAGAGCGACGGCTTCGCGCGGAATCCCTCGACCTGGAGCCGGGCGTTCCTCGACTACGATTACGTCGGCAGTCCGTGGCACTGGCAGGATCAATGGATCGTCGGTAACGGCGGCTTCTCCCTGCGCAGCCGCAGGTTCCTTCAGGAGACAGCGAAACTCGGCTACGGGCGCATGGAGCATCCCGACACGCCGGTCCCGCCGGCTGAGCACTGCGAGGACTGGTTCAGTTGCGTGTTCTGCCGTACCACGATGGAGGCGGCGGGAATTCGCTTTGCCCCGGTGACGGTGGCGGCGCGGTTCAGCTTCGAGTGTCATCAGCCGCCGCCGCACCCCTGGCCGGAGGATCGCCGGCTGACCTTCGGCTTCCACGGCGAGCGGGCGATCGAGTTGTTGCGCCAGCAGTACGGGGTCGATGTATGGAACGAATAGCCGTGGAACGAATCGTTCACATCTTCCATGAGCACTCCCCCAAGAGCGACGATGAGCGGCGCCGCAACGACAACGCGGTCAAGACCTGGGGCAACGAAGAACGGGTGACGCTCAAGCCGATCGCGCCACGGCGCGCCTTCGGCGACGATGCCCGCCGCGTTCCCTACCTGAAAGACATCTTCGATTATGGCTGCTGGGGCGAACCCGAGGAAACGATCGTTGTCTGGACCAACTGCGACGCCTGCCTGGTTCCCGACGCCTACGAAGCGGTGCGCCAGACGATGGCGGAGGGCAAGAACGACGCCTGTTATTCCGGGCGGATCAACGTCGTCGACGCCAGCAACGTCCCCCCGTCCTATGTGTTCGCTTTCGACGATCCGACCGCAGGCACGGACTTGATCGCCTTCCGGCCGCACTGGTGGCGCAGAGTCCATCGCGAGGTGCCGGATTTCCTGATCGCCGCCGAAGCCTTCGACGCCTGTCTGACCAAGCTGATCGAGCGCGACAGTCACGCCCCCGATCGCGGCGGCATCTCACGCCGCCTGGTCTACCACGAGGATCACGGCCCGGCCTGGTGGGAGACGCACCGCAAGCATCCCATCTCGCTGCACAACCGCAAATCGGCGGCGCAGTTCGCCCGCGATGTAGGCATCCCGCTGTTCGAGGGCGAGGACGGCTGGGCGGAAATCGACTGGTCCAAAGGGGGCAAATGGCGCAGTGTAGATGCGCGCCTGCGCTTCGACCGCGAGCTTTCATCCCTCCTGGCCGACACCTTCATCGAAACCGGCTGCGGCAAAGGGCGCAACCTCAAGACGGCATTGCTGGCGGGATTCAAAGAGGTCATAGGGATCGAGCAGGACGGCAAGCTCGCCCAAGAGGCCGCGAATATTTTTGGCGTCGCGGCGGTGATCCTGTCTCAAGACAGCCGCAAGTTTCTCTTTCCGCGGGGGCCGGAGGGGTCGCCGATGGGTCCGACGGCGCTGACGGTGCTGCTGGACGCCAATTTCGACCGGGCTCAGAACGGCTTGCCGGCCTGTCCGGTGCTGGAGGAGCTGGCCGCCCTGCGCGAAACGGGGGCGCGGGTGATCGTGACCAACTCCGATATTTACTTCCCTGAGCGCTGGGAGGGACGCAAGTTCCACGTGCATCACGATGCCGGCGACTGGCCGACCCTGGAACAACTCCAGACGGCCCTGGGGGAGGGTTATTCGTGGATCGAGCGGGGGACGTTTCTGGTGGCCGAGCCCACAGCCTGAGATACAATCCCATCTCCCAGCCCCCGATTCGGGGTTGGGGGTTTCCTGAAAGACGCCGGGGCGCTTTGTGGCGCTCCGGTTTTTTCATGCATTCAGGATTCCTCCGCCGCTTCCCGCGCCCGTAATCGCGCTTCGCTCACGCGGCGTTCCGGTTTCGTTTTGAAAAAGAGCAATCCGGCTCCGAACACTTCAAAGTAACCGGTGACGTGAATCCCGAAGTCCATCGCCTGCGCCTCCGGCCCGGATTCCTCGATCCATCGCCAGCGGGAGAGCGTGCGGATCGCCAATTGGCGGGTGCAGCGCCGAATCTCGTTGACGTTGCCGACATGGGGCTGAAACATGCATTCCACGGGATCGCCATCGGCCAGCCGGCGCAGCGCTTCATCGAGCGGGATGGGATACTTCGGCGTCATCGAACGGTCGCCCGCGCCCGGCGGATGATGGATTCGATCTGCTCCAGACACGTCGCCAGGTCCGCCATGTGGGAAACGTCCAGCTCGCAGCCCGCGCCCCGCCCGGCGGCCGACAACAGGAACTTCTGCGATCGCGTCAACCGCTTCTTCGTCCTGCGCGGCAGCGCCTTGGTGATCTCCACGCGCAGGCCGATGACGATCGCGATGTATTTCTTCTCGTTCACGTTTCCTCCAGCGCCCGCGTCCGAATCGACCTTACCGGCAACTTGGCCAGTTCGCTTTTGCAGACGTGGCAGACGACGTGCAGTGTCCCGTCCTCGTAGCGCGCTTCATGGGGCGAGCGCCGATGACATTGCGGCAGCACGGCCACCGTCGCGCCTGCAAAAGACACGCCGATCTCGGCCACGCCCCGTCCGCACTGGGCGCACTCGATTCGGGCGCGCTGATTGTGCATGACCAGGACGACGCGGACGCCGGCTTGGGGATGGCACTGGGCATGGAGATAGCGCGGACCGGGATGGACCTCGCCGCAGTGGGCGCAGGGCAGGGAGTCGAGCTGTTCGCGGTAGAGCATTCAGTCCTCCGCGCGAGATTGCGGCTTGTGATACCACTCGACGATCCTGGCGAAGGCCCGGCGGGGAATGTGGATGAGCTCCGTGTGCGATTCCCCTTCGCGCTGGCGGCAAATCGTGACCGACCCGTCGTGGTTGACGCCTGCCCAGAATTCCGTGAGGTAGATCGTGTCATTCTCCAGCCCGCGCGCATCGCGTTCGCGTTTCACGTGGGCCGGGGCGATCCCTGAATTCGTCATGATGGCACCACGAATCGGATTCCCGTTCCCTCGACGCGGAACACGTCCTCGGGGGCGTAGGGCTTGCGCCGGGGATGGGCTTCATGGTCGGTTTTCTGGTCGCTGAACTGCTCCGCGCCGAGCTGCGCCGCGGCCCGCGAGGTGAGGGCGCGGGCGCGGGAATTGCCCGATGCAACGCTGCTGGGGCGACGGCCAAATCCGGATTCACTCATGGATGGACTCCTTTGCATTTGAAAACACCACACTTCTGCTCTCCCCCACCGGCCCGATCACCATCACCTTCTTCCCGACCTTCACCCGGCACCCGGTCCAAGGTTCGTCTTCTCTCCCTTTCGCCCCCTCCCCTGATCTCCCCCTCTCCTGGAGCTTTCGCAGGATCGCCTTCACGCTGCCATCCTTGCGCCAGGCGGCGCTCTCGACCACCCAGAGCTTGTCCTCCAGCCTGATCGCCTTTACCGCCGGGATTTGCTTCTGCTCCGCCGGGTTCTTGGGAAGCGGGCAGATGAACGCGCCCTCCAGATCGAGCGGACGGGGAAGTCGTTCACCGGATCGGTTGAACAGATCGGGATCGAAACGGTGTGGCGTGCGGCGCCGGCCCATCTCAGGGACTCCCCGACGGAGGATCGCGCGGCGCATCCGCCGGTGTCGGAGGCGCGGACGATTGTTGTTGGCGTTCATCGCGTTGGCGTTGACGTTCTTCTCTCTGAATCTCAAGGTACACCTCCAGGCGATGGACCGGCAGGTGCTTGGGGGCCTCGATGCCCAGGCGCACCTTGTCGCCACGGATATCGACGATCGTGATGGTGATGTCGTCGCCGATCATGATCTTCTCGTCGCGCTGTCGGGAAAGGACTAGCATGAGGCGACTCCTTTCAAAAACGCCGCCGGGTACGCGGGAGAGCACCGGTTGGGACCGGGAGTGCCTCCCACGCACCGGCGGGTCCGGCGCAACCGACGCCGAAGGTTGATCACGTCAGAATCTCCTTGATCCTGGGCCACGGCGTCGGCCAGGTGCCGCCCGATTCGCTCAACCGGCGCTGAATGCTCTCACCAAGATTGTTGGCCAGCATTTCCGGGGTGAAGTTGCTCAGCAGAAGCGTCGCGGAGCAGCGGGCATAGCGGCGGTCGATCAACGTCGTCAATTCGTTGTCCTGCCAAACCCGATCGGCATCGCGCACCTGAACCTCGTCCAGCACCAGTAATTCAGGCGTCACGTAATTCCGTCTGACCCATTCCTTATCCGACCAGTCTGCGGTCGAAAGCTCCTCGAAGAATCGCGCTGTCCGCCGATAGATGGCCGGGCGCAGGGCATCGCAGAAGGCGTTTATCAATCCGCAGCCCAGCCACGTCTTGCCGCGTCCGCGATCGCCGGCAATGGCGATCAATTCCGGCTGGTCCAGCAGCGAATGAAGCCGCGCCGCCAGCGCCCGGAATTCCGCCGGCAACCGGATATCGAGGTGTCGCAGTTCGGCCTCGCGAAACATTTTCTCCTGTTCGATACCGCTGGCGCGCCGCAGGGCCAGTGCATCAATGCGCCGCCGGGCTTCGCGCTCGCGACGGAGATCATCCGATTCAGGCGGTCGCTCGGTCTTTTGCGCGATCAGCCGCCGCAGTCTTTCCTTGAGGCTCGGACGCTGCACGTTGACCTCCATAGCCGTGGACGATGATGGGGACATCGCTGGCGTATTCTCCGCGCTGGGCGGCGGTCGGTTTTGCTCGGGCATTGAGGACATGCTTCGCTCCATCCGGGCGCGAGGCCCGTTCGAGATAATGATCCAGATCGTGCGCGAGAGTGCGGATGTCGTGGCCGCGGAGCATGGAATCGCCGAAGAACAGGTCGATCAGCAGCTTGCCCACCGGCAACGCCATCTGGTTTTCCGCCGGCCGCGCCGCCGTCTTGCCGCCGATCCGCTCCCAGATCTGCGCAAAAATTGCGCCGTCGCGTTTGGTGAAGACATAACCGGGAATCCGCTCGCGCTTGCGCAGACACCAGTGGTCGGTCAACGTGCGGTATTCGCTCACCTCGCCATCGAGTTTGCGGTGCATCGCCCCGATCGCCGCTCGCGATCTGGTTTGCGGCTTTTGCCCTTCCGCGGCTGGCGTTTGCGCGTTTCCCGCGATCGGCGGAACGCCGACGCAAGGTTGCGCAGCAACCTCGGGGGAAGGGGTTTGGGGTAAGGGGGGAGTGGGGGGGGGGAAAGGGCCAGGGGGCGGGGGACGTTGCGCCGCATGTAACGCGTTACGTAACGGTGGATGTAACGCGTTACGTAACGCTTTGTTTTCGCGATGGCGGCGGACGCGGGCGGCGACGGCGTCTCGATCCCGATCAATCCTCTGTTGCCCGATGAACTGGGCGAGGATCTGCGGATCGTGCAGAAGGCCAGTGTCGCTGAACGCCAGTAGGCCCCGTTGACTTAGTGCGCGAACCTGGGCTGCGACCGTGGCGACGTCGGTCCCGAATTTTCGGGCCACGAATTCGTCGTTGTCAGCGCAACGGTGGGTCGGCAGGTAGCCGGGACGGTCCGGGTTGAGCATTAAAAGGCGCATCTGCAACTGAAACCCGCAAAGCTCGAACGAGTCATCGACCCAATCGAGCGCATGAAAATCGATCTGCGGCGAAGCGCGTCGTGGCACCGATCAAGTCCTTTCGGTCGGTTCGACGTTAAAAGCGGCGTTGCGGACCGGATGACGCCGGCCCGTCTGCAACTCGCCTCGATGGCGGCTGCGCCAATCCTCCATGAGCGGAACATGCTGGTCGCGAAGTCGTCGCCAGATTCCTCTCTTGAGCCGGTGGATGGACTCCAATCGGGCGATCCACTGCTCGCGTTCGATCAGGTAGTCATCGGGTAAAAGACTTGTCGGTTCGTCCGGTAACGCGCAGGCTGCGCGCTTGTCGTCGTTGGTGATCTGCATTGTCCTGGTCCGCGGCCTCCGGTGCCGCCATTAAAGAGTGTGCCCATCTCGTTTGGCCCATCTGCCACGGAGAAAAGAGGAAGCGTCCCGGCGGACCGCGCTCGGAAATGGGAGTTGGCAGGTCGGTCATGCCTCGTGCTCCGTTGGTGGCTTGGCTCCGTTAAAACACCACACTGCGGCGGGCGGGGTTTTGGCGGAGGGAGGGGGTCATTGAAGTTCAGCGCTTTCCCCGCTTGGATTTCGGCGGAATCACCGTTGTCGCGTTCTGCACCTGAGCGAAGCCGACGAATTCATACACGCCGACCTTCGAGGATTGGTCCATTCCGTTTAGTTCCGAGGCGTCCTCCGAGGTATGCAAAAACTCGTCGCGCGTTCCTTCATTATCCCACATCGCGTAAATCACCTTGGGCATCATCTTCTTCATGCCTCTTGTCCTTTTCAGGTAGGGGTTTAATGGGCATCAATGTAACCCGGTGCTCGTCTGCGGAATCTCCATCGACCCGCATGGCGAGGACCGTAATCGTGCCGTCTGGATTCAGTTTCGGCTGGAGTTCCGCGATCATTTCCAGATGCGCGTCGAGTTCCTTCTTCACCGATTCCAGCGACCGTTCGGTTTTAAGCAGCAGGTCGATCAGCCCCACCACCAGGTCATCAGCTTCGATTCGCTGTCCGCGCACCGTTGTCGTTTTCATCTTCTTCATGTCTGATTCTCCGCATTCTCCGACCGCGGATTCCACGGCCGCTCCAAATCTTCCGGCTTCGACTTCGGCGGACCGGATGACGCCGGCCCGTCTGCAACTCGCCTCGATGGCGGCTGCGCCAATCCTCCATGCCGCAAAATCCCGGCGTCCCAAATAGACGCCAACCGACCACCAACGCAATACCGACCACATATCCCACGCGATCCTGATCCCCCTTTGATCGCGCAACTTTTGAAGATAATTACTCCGGTCGAAATGCCGTCTGAATAGTTCCCTGGCCTCGGGATCGGCGCCTTCCTGGGCGTTTTTCAGTTCTTGGGTTTCGCCGTCTGTGAATTCGATCATGCTGCCCGTCCTTTGATCCGCTGCCATTCGGTGAGGAGATCGTTTTTGACTTCGCGTTCGCTGACGACGGCGGGATTTTCACCGTGGCAGACCGTGCGGTTGGCCTGTTTACAGAATCCCGCCTCGTCGCTCAGCACCATCACGTAGCGCATGAGGATGGAATCGGTCGGCGGGTAGTGCCCCGAAAGCACGATGCACAAGCGCTCGATCAATCGGCCGCCTTCATAGACGCGGGTGACATCGTGGCCGGCGAAAATCTGATAGACCCTTCCGCTCTTGCCCCGGACGGAGACATAACCTCGGGCGCAGTAGCTGCGCCAGTTGTGCTCTCCGACAATTCTGCGGAAGCTGGCGCGGGCGCGGAGTTCGCGGGCGTCATCGGTGGGCAAAAGCAGCTTGCGGTGCGAGGGTAGATGCAGCGGGGCCTGGCGGGCGCGGATGATCTCGCGGAGACGCTCACCGGGCGTTTTCTGCGGAGCGGTGATTTGCGTCCATGTTTGCGTCCAGTTTCCCGTGTAAAAGTTGCGATACCAGAGGTGCATGTTCTGCCGCAGCCATTGTTCACACTCATTGCCGCCGATCGTGACGGTCATCGCGTTGCTGGTGGCGTAGGGGTTGATGAACTGCGGCTTGTATTTGTCGTAGAGGATCTGCGTCTGTGTGCCGATCGGCTGCCAGCTCGGACAGGAAGCGGCGGTCGTCCCATCGCAGAGATCGACCCACACTCCGGCATAACCCGTCTGCCCGCAACTCATCCCGCCGTAATCGATGGTGATTGCCATGGTCATCCTCCCACAATCTGTTTGCGGGGCAGGAAAACCACTTCCTCACCGGCGGCGATTCGGCGTGCCAGCCGGCTGCCGGGGAAGGTTTGCTGCTCCTCGGCCGTGTCCAGGAAACTCACCTCCTCCAGGAGCGGATCGAAGCTGGACAGCACCTCGGCGCTGGGTTCGCCGTTGCGCTTGACGCGGTGGGCGATCATCCCCTGGGCCAGAAGATCGTCGAACATCTGGCGGGCGTCGTTGACCTCATCGAGCCGGAAACGGTTCCAGACGATCCGCTTGTCCCCATCGTGCGGCGTGAGGATGCAGAAGATCACGTCTCCCTTTTTCCGCTGGCGCTTCTGGCCATCTTCGATCAGGCGGAGCGATTCGGGGACCGGGACATCGACGTTGCCGAAACAGGTGACACCCCTGCTGGTTCGCGGGACGGCGGCGCTCATGCTTGAACTCCCTGGGTATTGAACCACGATTCGTCGAGGAAATGCCGCGGTTTGCTGGCGAGGGTCGCTCCCTGTTGAAGCCAGTCCCGTTTGTGGGCGCGCAGCCGTCGCAGGTGCATCGCCCGCATGCTCCGCGTCCGCGGCTCGGGCGACCAGGCGGAGAGCGTGGGCAACAGCTCGATGGTGTGGCTGTCCGCCACGGTGCGATTGACGATCTCGCCGTTAAACACCGCCCGGTCGTGAACGTGTTTGCACTTGGGGCAGATGAACTTCAATTTGTATGTGCCCGCGTTGGTCACCGGCAGCAGGATGTATCCCCCACAGCCGCCGCCGGCTTGCCGGCAATAGAACTCCTGATAGCGCTGGTCCATGGGCGACCTCCTCACAGTTTGCCCGCGAAGTCTTTCAGCTTGCCCCACAGGCCCGATGGCCGGGTCTTCTCGATCGTGACCGTCACGTCGCCGCCGCTGGCGTCCTTGGCGATCTTCGCCGTCGTGTGCAGCTTGGGATCGCTGAAGGTGACGAAGGGCGTGTCGGGATCGTCCAGATTGGCAAGCTGGTCTTTGAACGCCGGCGCCGGGACCGCGACTTTCAAACCCGCCTGGTCATCGTGCAGATGGACCTCATCGCCGCTCTTGTGAATCCGGATGTCGTTGACGGCAACGTCTCCCGCCGCCTCCGCTTTGCTCAACGTGTCTTGGTATTGACCGCCCATGGTTGCTCTCCTTTCATGTGCCCTCGATCGGCGCTGATGGCGCAGGCGACAGCGCAGGTGATATCGCCTGTTCGACCGCGTTTTTGATGGCGTTGAAATAGCCGATCAGCTTTTCGGTTTCGGCCTGGTTCAGCAGCTTGCAGCTAAAGAACGTTGGGTATCCGTTGATGCTGCGCTCGCCGGCCTTGTCCAGATATTCGTAGACGAACGCGGTGTCGGGCGGGATTTTCGCACCGAGCGAAAGCACCATGAACACCAACCCCACGTCGCGCGGGTCGGCGATATGGCTGCTGGTGAAGACTCTGCCCTGATAGATGTCGCGGGCCAGCGCTTTGAGTTCGTCGTCGGTCTTCATGGCGCGCGGCGGCGGCGGAGCTTCTAGCGCCGGGGTCTCCTGCGCCGGCGTCGGTTGATCTGAAGTCGATCGATCTTCGCTCATGGCGCTCCTTCGTGCATGGCTCGGGCCTGGGGAAATTCTCGCACGCGAAGTTCGGCCGGCCATTCTGCGGGATCGGCCCCTTTGCGGTCTTTGATCTTCGGGCAGCGCTGGCCCTCGCGATTGACGGGATGGGCGCCGAGTTGCTTCACGAACACGGGGACGCCGGCAGACTGGCACTGGCGGACGATGTCTTTGGCCCAGCCCAGGACCATGGGGCGGGCGTTGGGTCCGCTTTCACCGCCGACGATCACCCAATGAATTCCGCTCTCGTCCCAAGTCTGCCTGTCGTCGTAAATCGCTTCTCTTGGAGGCGCTGGTTTGGAAGTGAAGAACCATCGCGATAAATCAATCGTCCCCAGCAGCGGCTCGCATGAGAGGAAGCGCACAGCCGCCGGGCATTTGAGCAGGTGCGGGATTCGCTCGTCGGCGCGGGTTTGGTCCTCGGTCGAGCAACCCAGCCAGATGTTGGGGAGGGGCCAACCGTGGCCGTAATGCACTCGGGCGCTGCACTCTCGCCATTCTTGAGGGGCTGGCGGAGCGTTGTATCTGTGCATCTCCAAGACGATTCGCCGCCGTGTCGCGCCATCACGCGCCGCCCCCACATTGTCGTTTGAGAGGTATTGCGCCATCCGCTCCGGCCGTTTCGTCAGAACCTGGAAGGCGTGCTGTGGGCAAAGCGCCATCACCGCGAACACTTTGTCGATGAACTCGAACGACACGTCCGGGTGAAACAAATCGCTCATCGAGTTGACGAACACGCGGCGGGGTTTCTTCCAGCCCAGCGGGGCCGAGAGCGATTCTTCATCGAGGTGGATCTTCCCCGTCCAGACGTAACGCCCGTTGACCTTCTTCGTCAGCCCGGCATATTTCTCCTGCCCCATCGCTTCCAGCCGCGCCGCCATCCGCATGGCGTAGCAGTTCTTGCAGCCGGGGCTTTTCAGAGTGCAGCCCGCCACCGGGTTCCAGGTGCAGCCGGGCGTCCCGTCGTCGCCCCGCGTCCATTCGATGGATGAATTCGTGCTCATGCGCTCCTGCTTTCGTCCTTCACAAAACGAACGAGCCCCAGCCGCTGGGCGAGCTGTCCCAAAGTGAAATCGTTTTTGTGCCGCGCCCAGAATCCCGCGCAGCAGGTCAGTCGTCGGGCGTGATGACAGACGCGATAGCTTTTGAAGAAACCCGCCATCTTCGGGTCGGCGATCTGCCCTTCCAAGCGTTTGATGTCCCAGGGCAAATCCTTGCGGTAGATGCAGGTGGCGCACTGACGCGACTGGATGGCGAATCCGGCGGAGGTTGTCGGGGCGGTTTTGATGCTCATTGGAACTTCTCCATCTTCACAACAACGTAAGCAAAATTGCTTTTCTCTCCCGCCCGGAACGAACCCATGGCTTACAACGCCCCAACCTGTTTCCGAATCTGGTCCAGCGCCTCGGCGTCGGTTTCGCCCTCGCCTTTGAAGAATGCGCCATCACTATCGTCCGTCATCAACCAGAAGGTGTGCGGCCTGTTATCGACGCGGTAATCGTTGTGCACGGCCACGGCTAAGCCCTTGGCGCGGAGATCATCCGGGCTGCTGCGGATGGCGCGGATCGCCCGATCGATGAATTCTCGCGTGATTGCCTTCTTCTCAGTGTCGCTCATGTCATCTGGCTCGTTCATCCAAACTCCAGTGCCAAGCGCATCGCCGCCTCCAGATCGCGCTCGGCGTAGATTTCCGTGGTCTTGACCGCGGCGTGGCCAAGCTGCACCCGGGCCGCCTCGATCCCTTTGAGCTTGCGCAATAGTGTTGCCCTGGCATGGCGGAGCTGGTTGGGATTCCAGCGCGGCACGCCGGCCTTGTCGGCTGCCCGGTGAATCGCCTGGCGCAGGCTGGCGGTCGTGAAACGCTGCGGCCAATCCGCCACCGCGTCGTCGATCGCCCGCTGGTAAAACTCCTCCGACAACCAACTCTGCGCCGCTGCCGCTCCATTCCCTCCGTCCTCGCCCCGGCCCCAGCGTTCGGCCAGGCGTTGCGTTTGCGCCTGGCGCGGGGAAAAAAAGGGGCGGCCAGCGAACTTGCCCGCAGATCGGGTTTGAGATAGCGCCGCAGGATCGCCTGCGCCTTGGGTCCCAGACAGCGCACCGCCCGCCCCCCCGCCGACCCTCCCGACTTCTGATGGTGCTCGGTCTTGTAGCGCGTGGGCCGATACAGCCAGACCTCCCCCGCTCCCCCTGCTCCCGCTTCGGCGCCGGGGATTTCCAGCTCGGCCGGGCAGAGGTTGCAGATTTCCTGCGGCCGGCAGCCCTGAATCCACAGCAGCTCGATCAGGTCGACCAGCACCGGCGGAAGATGACGTTGCGTCGCCTCAACCACCTGGCGATCGACCGGGAGGACCGGCACCGGGTCTTTGGCTGGCGAGCGGCCCGGGCGCAGGGGCGTCACCACCGCCAGATCCGCCACCGTCGCCGCAGCGCACAGGCCATACTGCCGGCCCCAGGCGAACGCGGTTTGGATGATCGACAGGCGCTTGTTGATGGTGGCCACGGCCAGACGCTCAAGCGCCAATCGATCGCGCAGGGACGCCAGGTCCGGCGCCGCGTAATCATCGGCCGCCCGCCCGCCGGCCTGCTCGTCCAGATCGCGCAGGGCATAGCGGATGTTGCCGACGTGGCTGGTGGGCTTGCCCCCCTTGCGGTAGGTCTTCCCCGCCCAGCGGAGATACCGCGCCGCCAGTTGAACCACACTTCGACGTTGCTCAGTGCAGGCGGTGGGCATTTGCATCGCTCCGAAACAAAAGTCCCCATCCGCCTTTAAGGGCTCCATCGGCGGATGGGGACCCGCCTTTTTAGGCCGGCACCGGACCGCCCGGCGCCGGGCCGCACACAGGTCGGCGTCCAACCGCCCGCGGTTGGGCCGCCTGTCGTTCCGCTTCCAAACGCAATTCCCGATCGAGGATTTCCACCTGTTGCCGCAGGGTCGGATCGGTCTGCATCAATTGCTCCATCCGCCGCGCCCCGTGCAGACAGGTTGCATGATCGCGATTCATATACAGCCCGATCTGCCCCCAGGTCCGCCGGCCGAAGCGGTGCATCAGGAGGTAGGCCACTTCGCGCGGCTCGGTGAAGTGCTGCAATTTACGCCGCCCGCGCAGGTCGGCCGCCTCGACGTTGAAGAACGCCGCGGTCTTGGCGCAGATGTTGTCGAGGGTGGGGATCATTTGAACATCACCGTCCGGCGCCCATGATCTTCTCGCCGAAGGTTTTGCGGCGGTGTCCTTCGTAGAAGGCGACCAGGCGGCCGATCACCACGCACTTGTTCGGTGATGGATATTCCGTGGGGCTGAGCAGGCGGAAGGCTTCATCCAGCCTCAGGCCGAAATGCCCGGCCGCGGCGGTGTAGCCGATCGCCTTGGTGAGAGGATCGAACAACATCAAGGCCATTCGCTTCTCGCCGTCTCCGAAATCGACCCGCATCCATTGCACGGTCAGTCCGCAGTGGGCGTTGTGCCGGATGTAGTGGCTCACGGCGCAGCCATCCCAGCGCTCCATATCGAAATCCGCTTCCGGCATCGCCTCCAGGGCTTCGATCAACGCCTGGAATCTCGCATCGTTCATGACACGCTCCTGTTAAATCATCACACTCACCGGTTCCTTGCCCGGTACGGGACATTCCAGATAGAGACAGGACTGACGGCCGACCAGCTTGGGTTTGGCCCCGGCCTCGACCGCGGCTTTGACTTCCTTGAGCTGCTCGGGATCGCGCCACTTGAGGGCGCGGGCGATCGCCTTGGGCAGCTGCTCGGCCACCGGCTCCTTCACCAGCTCGGCAAGGTCCGCCGCCAGCTTGGCTTTCAAGCGCTTCACGCCCTGATCGGGGGCGTCTTTCACGGCGAACTCGCCCCATGCCTCGAAGCTGACCCAGACCAGAAACGGCACGCGCTTTTCATCGCGCATCTTTTGCAGCAGCAGGTGATAGAACTCGCGCACCTGTTTGATCGGCGCTGCCAGGATGGGCCTGAGCAAGGTGTCGGCCTGCGCGTCGGCGGCGTCGTAGTCGGCCTTGTCGTGGGACAGACACATTTTCACCACGGCGTCGATCCATTGGTCGGCCAGCTTGTTCACGTCCATGGGTGTCCTCGCTTTGGTGCTAAAACCGCCATCCAGCGTGTAGCGCAAAATCCATCCCAGTTCGCTGATCCGCTCGACCGGGTTCTTGGGCAGCCAGAAGTTGCCGATGTTCAGGGCCATCATGACCGCGCTGCGCACGCCGCGTTTTCGGATACGCTCGCGTTCCTCGATCGCCGCGGCACCGCAGGTTTCGTCGATCATGCTGCCTCTATAGCTCGCACGGGCCGTGGCGGGGCTTGCGGCCGGCGTCGATGCTTCACTTTTCCCCGCTGCGGCAGGACCGGGGGCATCTGTTTGGCCACCGCCCGCCAGTCGGGCATCCATTCGGTCAGGGCCGGCTTGAGACGCTCGGGAACGGCATCGCGTCCGAATAGTTCGCGATACAGTTGCATCTCCAGGGCGCAGAAGCGCGGCAGATAATGGCGTTCGGCCTCATTCACGGCGGCATCATCAAACTCCGTTAAAGGATCAATCGCGGATCGAACGCGCCGGCCAGCTCCGGCTTTGGCGCTCTGTGCTCCTGCAATTCCCGTTCAAACTGTTCGTAGGCTTCGGCGGGCTGGCCCTCGGGGACGGCCAGTCGGGTGATGAAGGCGACGACCGGGATTCCCCTCTCGCTGATGCCTTCCCAGAGCCGGGCCGGTACGCCGTTGAGGGTGACGATCTTGTCGGTGCTTTCGAGGGTGATTTTCATGAGTCGATCCCGTCCACCCACCACACGTACCCGCAGGCCGGGCATGTGTATTGGTAATCCTCATAGCCTCCACATTGGCTCTCCCAAGTCTGACACTTCACCGGGCCCCTTCCGCAACGGCGACATTCGTGGGGGGACGTCTCTGTCGTGGTGAAGGTGCCTTGTGATTCTTCCATGGGTTTACTGTGCATGGGGTTCCTCCGTGTGGGGTCTAGCGTTCATGCTGCGACCTCGATTTCGGCGCAGTAGTTGGCGCGAACGACGGCCTCGGCCAGTTCAGGTGGCACGCTGTTGCCGATTCGCGCGACCTGTTGCGCTTTGGTGCCGAGAAGGATGTAGCCTTCGGCATATTTTCCAAACTGGGCGCGGAGCAACTCGTGGGGATTGAGCATGCGCAAGCCGATGTCGATGATCTGGAAATCCTGGCCGTCGATCGTCACCAGCCCGAAGCGGTCGCGCCCCGTGACCGTGTGAAGTGGTTCAACGCATTGTTGCCCACAACCGCAGCCGAAGTATTTGATAAGGAACGCACGGACCTCGCCAACGTGGTTTCCGTCCGCCGTCACCGTAGGCATTGGCTCGCGCACATCCGCGCCGACGTTGGTCCCGTAGAACTTTGTCAAATGCGAAGCGACGACGCTGTGATGATCGACGGCCGTGATAGTGCCGATGGGGCGATCCGGGGCATGGCCGACGACTCCGCCGTAATGCTTGGCGATAAACGCCGTAGCGAGCGCCTGGTGATTCTCCGTCATCACGACGCCGGCCGGCTCGTCAATCGGTCGGGGTTTCGCAGCGTATTGGATGACGGTGGGCGCGATCAGGACACCCGCGTTGTTCGATGGCGTGACGGTTCGCAGCGGCTCGTCAACCTTCTGGCCACGGGTCTCCTGGTGAGGCGCTTCGCCGTAATTGGCGGCGAGGAAGGGCAGCACAAGTCCATGCGCATCCCGCGATCCCGTCACCGTCTTGAACGGATCATCGACTGACTGGCCGCGAAATTCCGGGCCGCCGTGATTGCAAGTGACGATGAACGGCTTGGGATTATCCAGAACGTAGCGCTTGATGCCCATCGCGATGCGCCGCATGGTCTTGTCGGCCAGGGGCCGGATGATGCGCAGGATTCTGGCTTCGGCGCGAGTCAGGAAAATACTCGGGCAGGGAAGCGACCAGTCGATGCAGCTCGCTGCGGTTCGGTAGCGATGTTTACGACCGGGGCCGTACGTCGGCTCGGGCCATTGGATTTGAACCCCGTCGCGTCGCGCGATCAGGAACAGCCGGCGGCGGTGCGTCGGCGCGCCGAAGTCCGCGGCGTTCAGAATGCGGTGCTCGACGACGTATCCGAGATTGCGCAGGCGGGTGACGAAACTCTTGAACGTGCTGCCCTTGCGTTTCGGGCACGGAGTATTGTCCGACCGCAAGGGACCCCATTCCTGAAACTCGCGGACGTTCTCCAGAACGATCAACCGGGGCGACACCAATCTTGCCCAGCGGATGACGACCCACGCCAATCCGCGAATCTTTTTCTCGACCGGCTTGCCTCCCTTGGCCCGGGAAAAATGCCGGCAATCGGGGCTGAACCAGGCGAGTCCGACTTGCCGGCCGGCCGTCGCCTGAACCGGATCGACGTTCCAAACATCCTCGCACAGGTGCAGCGTGTTCGGATGGTTGATCTGGTGCATCGCGATCGAGTGCTGGTCGTGATTGATGGCGACGTCGACGGCGCGCCCGACCGCAGCCTCGATGCCCATGGAAGCCCCGCCCGCGCCCGCGAAATTATCGACGATCATCTCATCGAACATGCCGGCGTTGAGCTGCGCTCCGTGGCGCGTCGTCAGAATCGCGGATTCAAGGTTTTTCAAGCGATCGCCTCCCCTCGATAGAACTCCACCACTTCAAATTCCCCCGGCTTCACCCCAAGCTGCCCTCCATCGGGCAACACCGCCGCAACCGCCCCATGGCTGTTGACCCACACGTCGTACAATTCGCCGCAGTAGGCGATCGTGTCCTTCAACTCCGGCCGCGCCAGCAGCAATCCGGGATCGACCCTCACCGTCTGTCTCATCCTGATCTTCGAGGGGACCATGCCGTTGAAGACAGCCGGGTAGTGCGGGGAGCGGTAGTGCAGGGCTGGGGAGTCGGGGTGGATCATTTGCTCGCTCCCTCGAAAAGCGGCACTTGGACATCGGGCTTACGGCGTTCACACAGCGGGCAGTGTTTGAAGAAGTGCGGATCGGCCTTGGCCTGGGCGACCGTCATTCTCTCGATCGACAGCCCGGAGCGAATCCATTCGGCGATGTCCTTGGCAGTTTCCTTCCGGTGCTCGGTGTCGTCGATCGTGACGCAACAGATGCAGCCGCAGGACCGGCGCCCGATGTAGCAGAAGGTTTGATCGTCGGGCTTGTGGATCATGAGGCATCTTCCTTCTGGACGCGCTGGAATGAGATGGCCCAGACCCAGGCGCCATCCTCGTGAACGGGATTAACGCCTTCCGCCCTTGCATCCTGCTCACTGATGTCCGTCACCCTCTGGACGCGAATTTTCGTGATGCGGAGGGTGATGCGGCTGGCCCAGCGGGGCATGTGGATCGGAGAGCGCCATTTCGGTTTGCCTACCTCCGCGCATGAACACTCCGGGATTTGGTCGCAGCACGTTCCATCCGCGCGGTAGTAGATCCAGTCGTCAGCGTCGTCGGGCTTTTGTTTTGGAATCGCGTCGATCGCGTCAAGGTGGTCGAGGTAGAACGTCTCGCGGACCCACAGGCGGTCGCCGATCTTGCCGTAGGGACAGCGCAGGCGCGGATCAGAATCGCTACCCATCAGTTCTCGCACCTTCCAGACGGGGCCGACGGGACGAAAGAGGCCGCTGTCTCCCGAATCCTTGCATGACATCCATCCGTAGGTGCTTCCCGTCGCGGCAACGGTGGCGTCTTTTGGTGGGGGCTGCGGCTTCACCAGCCGCCGCGTCTGCGTTTTCTTCCCATCGAGGATCGCCCTCACCATTGGCGCGCTGAAGATGACCCCACGCGACTTCGGCGGCGCTTTCGTGTCGGTCGCGATCATGTTCCCTCCGCAGTGACGACCGCTCCGTTGCCATTCCGGCCCGAGTGAGCGTTGGAGGCCCTGTGACCGTTGGAGGCCCTGTCGGACGCCTCGATCATGGCCTGGGCGCAGTCGTCGATGCCCACGATGACGCAATAGCGGCTGGGGCCTTTGCCTTCGGCGCTGAAGGTGCCGTCGCGGAAGACGTACAGACGCCCCTGCGCAGCGCGGGCCAGGGTGAGGACGGCGGCGTCGATTTCGGATTCAGTGGGCATGATGGATTTCCCTTATTCGTCATCGTCATCAGTTTCGTCGTCATCAGTTTCGCAGTCATCGACCCCGTGAATTTCGCGATGGCACTCGTCGCATACACATTCGAGGTCGCTGAGACGTTCCTGGCCCAAGCGCCGATAGGTCCGGTGGTGAACTTGAAGATTCTCCGTTGAGCCGCATCGCTCGCATTCACCTCCAGCGCGTTCGATAGCTTCTGCCCGGAGTTCCGCCCAGTCTTCGCTGCTCAAATATTCCTTGTAATCAGGCATGATGGACTTCCTTGTCCTGCGGTTGCATCGGCCGCCGCGGATCGGGCAGGACGAACTCCTCCCGGCCCAGATACTGCATCGCTTCCATCACCGCCTCGAAATACCCGTGGCCCAGCTTCTGATAGACCGCATTCCGCATCGCCTTGGGCAGGCGGCGGTAATCCGATAGGCAGAAGGTCTTGCGGCTGAACTTCGGAGAGCCGCAGGCGGGACAGACCTCGCTGGCGAGGCTGGTGACCAGATCGGCGTCGGTAAGCTGCTTCAAAGAGGTCGTGACCATATTCGCTCCATTCAAATCCACGACTCCAAAATCTGCGGCTCGTCGGTCGGGTGCCGGGGCAGCCAGGTCAGGCCGCGCTGCATCAGCCCATGACGCGCCTCCTCCAGCGAATCGTGTGCGGTGAACTCCGCGGTGGCGCGGGCGATTCCCGGCAGGATTTCCCAGCGGCGCACGATGATCTGATCCGGGTGATCGGTCGGATGGTCGTAGACGACGAACATATCCAGGGCAGCGCTCAAGTCGTTTCCTCTTTCACCTCGGCCAGCGCCGCGTTTTGTTCCAGCCAGCCGCGGATCATCGCTCCGTCGATTTCCCAGCCGGCCTGCGGCCAGCCGCCGACGAACGCGGCCTTGAATAGCTGGTAGCAGTCCAAAGCCAGATCGGGATCGCCGGTGAAGTCCAGGAGGATTGCCAGCGCCAGTTGCGCCGGTCCCGATCCGTAATAGGACCACTCGAATCCGGTGGGCGAATGGTTGGCCAGTTTCAGGCTGGGATCATCGGACAGGGGGAGATCATCGACAGTCACGGCGGCATAGCCTTTGGAGCGCCGGCCGCGGTAGACGGTGGTATCGGGTTTCATTTGGTTGTTACCTCCAGAAGCTCGCCCTCGAATGTCGCCTTTGCCCGTTGAATGAAATCGATCAGCGGCTCGTCCGGGTCCGATGGAAGCGATCGATACCAGCGCGAGCAATCGCGTTTGTAGGCGTAACTCAGCTTGATCTGGTAATTCTCGGGCCGGACGTGCAGCCAGACTTCGTGTATCCACGTCGCTTTGGGATGACATTCGTTCGGCGAGAAATTGAACTGCCGCCCCGCCAGCGCGAATATCGAATCGATCAACTCCCCCGCCTCCGCGTTGCTCATGAAGTTTCCGTACCCGCCGTAGAGGTCATAATGCGGGAACGTGATGATCCGCTCTCCCGCCAGCGTCACGCTCTGTTCCCTGCGCCACTGTAGCGCAGCCGGCGGGGCAAACGCGGAGAGCAGCGCGTAGTGAAACACGTCGAACAACTCCAGCCGCCATCGATCGGTGAAAGGATGAAGCTCGGAGAACCCGCAACAGGTCGGCTGGCGGCAGAGCAATTCGGTCACGCCCATTCGGCCCCATTCGCCGTCGCGGCGATAGGATTCACCGGTTCGCAGCATCCATTGCACCACCGCGAACGCCAGTTGAACATCGACGTAGCAGAAGCTCTCGCCGATCGCCTCGGGACGGATCAAGTCGATGAAGCGGATTTTTCGACGGGACAGCTTGCGCTTCTGGCCCGCGGACACGCCGCCAAAGACGCCCTCGTTGGTTGACCATGCCAATGCCGCACAGGTCATTGCAGACTCCACAGTCGTTCGTTGCTCACGTGCTCGTGCACCTCGTCGAGCAAACCCCCCGCGTTGTGCCGCATCTGCCGCCGCCGATAGTCGCTGCCGTGACCGGGCTCGATGGCCAAGTCCTCCAATCGGTTGAGGTACTGGAGCAGGGCGCGGGCGGTGTCGGTATGGACTTCCACCATCGGCTTGCGATCGCGCTCGGCCAGGGTGACGGCCATCTCCAGGCGGCTCAATTCCAGGGGGCTGAGCGAGACCATCCGACTTCCCTTCGGAATCGTTTACCGCCCCGACGCCAGCTCGGCATGGACCCGTTCGATGCGATGTTCGACATGGCGTTCGGTCTGTGGCGCAGGCTCCGCCAGATCGGCATAAGCGCCTTTGGGAGTCAGCAGCAAGCGCCGGCAGCGGGTGAGGACGTGACCGTCGTCCCTTCGGACGAAATGTTCTCCGTCGAACTTGATGGCGATGGCCGGCTGTCCGCCGAAATCAGGCGGGTCGATCATGGCGCCGGTGGCGAAGCCGAGAACGCCGGTTTCCAGACAGCCGTAACGAAAGCCGGGGAAGGTCTCAAAGACGACGTCGACGAGCATGATCGGCGCGGTGAAGTGATGGCAGAACCAATTGAAGCGATCGGCGCGCTCGGGATGATCGACCTGTCCGAAATAACCGATGCCCGGCCGCGAGTTGACTTCCGAAACATCGAAGGGACCAGGGCCATTGGCCGATCGGTTGTAGGCCACGGTGATACGCTGGAGAGTGATGCGCTGGAGATTCTGTGGGTCTTTCATGACTTGACTTCCTTTGCGGGTAAAAATACGCGCTTCCGCCAGCCCGGCGTTGAATTCCGACCAGGGTAGGATGACGGGTCTCGGGGGACACGAGTTGCCCGTCGATTCAGGTAGGGGAAGGTCGGAGGGATCAGGGCGCGGACCAGCGGAAGCGTTGCGGGCGGAGGTGGGAATCTCCGCCATGGTGAGGCTCCCATCGGCAGACACACCGACAGGAGAACGTCGCCGGGAGGGCATTTCCCGGCGCTGACGAGCACCTACTTTCCGGAATGCATGAGCAGCTTGGGGACGGTTTCCCATAAGGAAACCATAATGTGAGCCGCCCTTTGTTAGCGCAGGGTTTGGACTTTTTGGCGCAGTTCTGCGCATCTCGCCCGATGGCGACGAAGTGAAGAAATAGGCGGTAAATTCACGGTTATGGTGCGGTCCGCAGGGGACTGGGTAGGGGCGGAATTGAACCGCCGACACATGGATTTTCAGCCCCCCGGTCATCCGTGCGATTGAAGCGGAAAAACAAGGGGAATCCCGCAGAACTTGCCGTAACCATAAGGCAAAACCATAATGGGCGGCATGCCCAGGCCCGACCAGCCCGTTCCCCACAAGCACGTCCCCGACTGGTTTGACGCGGCCCCGATGCACGCCGGGCTTCGCCAGCGTTTGCTCGCGACCTTCTCTCTCACGCGGGACGGTTACGTTCGCTGGTATCTCGACCGCACGCGCTTCGTCTGTGGACGCAAGACGGCGCCGGACGAGGTCGAAGGCGTGTGGGAATCGCTCCGCAAAGAGATCGACGCCAACCTCGAGCGCTCGGCCGACGCCATCGCCACGCTGGGAACGGCGACGCTTCGCCAGGCCGCCGCCCGGTTCTTTGACTACCTCGATCATCGCGTCAAGCACGGCACGCCGCGGTCGCTGGCCCCGGTGACGCGGGCCGACTACATCCGCACCCTGAGCCGCTTCGGCAAGTGCGTCGGCGCCGACCGACCTATCGCGGAAATGGGCGCCGGCGACTTCACGCAATATGCCAAGACGCTGATCGGCTGCGCCCCCTGCGTTCTGGCCCGGCACGTCGCCTATCTCCGCGCCTTTTTCCGCTGGTGCGTCGAGGACGATCTTCTGGAAACCGTGCCCAAGTTCGGGACGTTCTTCAAGCGCCCCAGCCAGCAGCGTCATCGCGACCGCCGGCTGAGCATCATCAAGAGCTACACCCCGGCGGAGATCCAGGCCCTGTGGAAAAACGCGGACGATACCGAGCGCCTGTGGATCGCCCTGGGGATCAACGGGGCCATGGACAACAGCGACATCGCCAACTTCTCGTCGCACCTGATCGACTGGGAGCGCGGCGTCATCGACTACCGGCGCCGCAAAGAGGGGAAGGTGCGCCGGGTCATCCCCATGCGCCCCGAGCTGCTCAAGCTGCTCAAGAAATACCAACGGCCGCAAAGGGCCAATGGAGCGGATGCCAATCAAGCGGCAGACAACGGCGACGGCACCAACAGCAACGGCGAGTTGTTTTTTCTGACCAGCAACGGGCTGCCGCTGATCCGGCTCAAGGCAAGTTTGGCGCGGCCGGGTTTGTCCAATGCCATCGACGCCCTCTCGCAGCGCTGGCGGCGCTTGAGCGAGCGGGCCGGGTTGCGACAGAAGCCGATCGTCATCGAAAACACGATGAGGCAGGGATCGAGACGGCGGCGGATCAAATTCAGCGGCGATGCCGATGGCCGCGGGTTCCGCTCGCTGCGCACGACCTTTCCCAACCTGGCCCCGCCGGGTTATCGGGAGGAAGTTGAGATTGTCATGGGGCACCAAAACGATTCCGTTCTCGTCGAAAACTATCTCGAACACCTCGGGCTCGACCGGCTCCGCGAATTGGTCGATGCCGTCTGGACGGCGGCCTTCACATCGCCGCCGCGGCGGGATGCAAAGCCGAAGAAACCGAAGAAACCCGCGGCTTCCGGGGGGGGACGGAAGCGGCGACGCGCTTGAACTGCTCGGCCTTGTCCAGATCGGCCCGCAATTCGTCCAGGTAGAATTCCAGCCACGGACGCCGGGCGGTTCCGCCGCGGCGGTAGGACCGGACCTGTAGCTCCAGCGCCAGCTTGCGCAGGTAGCGATAATCGCGGCCGACGAGCCGCGCCGCTTCCCGGATCGGCAGACGCTTGCGATCGGTTGGCCTGTCGCCGTCAGCCTTGTCCCTGTCAGCCATGGTTCACCTCAGCCCCCGCAAACCCGCCGCTGCGATCTTTCGACCGCCCGGCGGGGCGTGCTTCTATTGTGGCGCCTGTCGCAAGAGTCAGCAGCTCACGTCAGCCGCCGGGAAAGAATCCGCACCGCCTCCTTTCTGGACTGAGGGGTGAGCGGGAATGGCGATGGCGCAGACGCTGCGCCGGGTTCGCCGTGGTTCACGCGATACCGTAAAGGCCCGATCAAATACCGGGTTTGGAAGGCACGTGGGCCGGGTAGACTTCCGGTTTTCCTGACGGCTCAGGCCGTTGAAATTCGCAATAGACGTGTCTACGCTTTTCATGTCGTTCGTGATCTGGCCCGCCGTCCGCTCCAAGGACGACGGGCCGTTTTATTTAGGGCGTTTCCATTGTGATTCATCCGGTCCTCACAAGCTCTTTACCTTCACGCGATTTCAATCCCTCGTCGATCAGTCGGGCGATCATCTGCGTGCGCGATCGGCGCGTTTCTCTCGCGGCCTGGTCGAGTTCTGCCAAGATCGACTTTTCGAGGTACGCGGTGACGGGAACCAGTTCGTCGCTCTTTGCCACTGGCTTTTTGGCCATATGCGTTCTCCTGTGCCTATTCCTCGGCCGGCTGGGACCGGAATTCGCGCTCCAGACGTGAAACGCCATCCATGATGAATTCGAGGGCGTGACTCGAAGCATCACGGCGCTTGCGGCGTGACACCTCGAACAACCGCTTTTTGTCGTCCTCGGGCATCCTGATTCCCAGAAAAGCGTTTCGCCTGAACGTCCGGGCCATCTTCATGGCCATAGATGTACCGAAGCGTTTTACAGTATTCAACTGTTATTTTACACTATTAGCATTTATGTAAACGCAATGGCGTGTGACGCATCGACTTGCGCAAAAAAACTTATTTTACATCATGCTGATTTGTGCTAACTTCCGCGCCGTGAATACAAAACAGGCAAAGCCGCGGCGGAACATGACCCCGTTGACCGACGAGGCCGACAAGATCGCCGAAGATGTGCTGCGCGACTATCGGATCAGCAAAACGGATTTGATCCAGCGGCTTCTCTTCTTCTTGGAGGCCGCCCCCGGCTCCGTCCGTCAGACGATGATCGGGATGATTCCCCCGGACATGAAAGCGCCGTTCCTGGAGGCGAGCGCGAAGTTTTTCACGGCGGTCATCGAAGGGGAAATTCAGGTCCGCAAGCCCATGCCCAAGGGACGGCCCGGCCGCAAGAGTTCCGAGCCGGACCACCCGCTAAGGGTCAAGCGCGAGAAATGAGAGCGCCGCGCTCGTTGGCGCGGTTTGCTTCCAGTGCGATCAGCCGGTTGATGGCCTTGAGTAATCGCGTTCTCCGGTCCGTTTCATCGCCCCCGTCCGGCAGAAGAAGCACGCCCCGTTTGAAATCCGCAAGTCCGCTGCATCCCCTGGGAATCTCCCGCCGTGGAACGAACCGCACCTGCAACTGAACGCCAGCCCCCAATTTCAAAACATCATCCCGCGTCCCTGCGAAACTCGACATAAGCAACATCCCTGAAATGCAATCTTCGCGATGCTACACGCCGCGCTTTCGCGATTGCAAACGAATTGTGAAGGACCGTCCATTTTGCACACATTGAATGACCGGCGCGTCACTTGGCAGGCGGGGATCGGGCGCTGGCTATGATGAACTTGGACGCCGGCGCGAAACGGGGACAGAAATCTCTCGCGAATTTTTTGTTTGCTCTCCCGCCGCCGCTCGCTAGGATGCCGATCGGTTTCAGCAGCTCACCTCAGCCGCCGGACGGTTTCGCGGTCCGGTTAAGTTCGATTCCCATACATATTGAATGTCGTCACTAGGAGAGCGCTTTTATGCGCGAAGGATTGGAGCCCCATGACCCGCCGCACCGAACCCGACGAGCCAAGCTGCTGTGTCTGTGGCTGTACGCAGAACGACGCCTGTGAGGGAGGGTGCTCCTGGGTGGCGGCCGATCTGTGCAGCGCCTGTCAGGCGTCATGGGAGGAGGCGGTGCGCGTGGTCAGGAGACTTCGCCACCCCGGCAATAAGGACTGGCCGATTGCGCGGCAGACGCTGGAAGTGGCGCGGGCGTGTAGGAGGGTACAGGATAAGCGGGATGCGGAGATCGGGGTTTAGTGTTTTCAATCGTAATGACTTACTTGACTCACCAACGAAGCAACGCTTTAGCCCCGCTCGACCTTGGCAATGAAGTGTGCATCAGCATTCCTTCGACCAATGGCGACTCGGCGGGTAGCTCCTACGAGAGTCGGAACGTTGGCGGACAGGTTAAAGGCGGGTCGGCGATCCCCGCGACTTGCTGCTCAAGCCGTCGATACGCGAACGCCAGGCCACGTCGAGAGGACGTTGTTCATCAAATTCCGAATGGCGTGGATTTCAATGGTGAGTCAAGTAAGTCATTGCCTTTTCAATCCCCCCGGTTGAACACATGCTGATCGTTCTCCTCCAGCCACTTGCCCAATGCCTCCGCCGCGATCGAGCGCAGGGAGTTGTGCTCTTTGCGCTTCTGCAACCGCGCCGCCGCCACCGCCACGGTGAGCGAGTCGTACAAGGATTCAGGAATGTCCACTGACAACGTGCGCAGTCTTTCCGATTCATCCCGCGTGAGCAGCACGCCCTTGTCTTTGCGGCGCTTCGGCGGAATACCCGCCTGTGGTTCATCCGCTCGCGTTGACGACACGCCTGTAGTCCGGGCTTGTCTGTGCCCATCTGTGTCCGTCTGCGCAGCCTGTGAAAGCTGCGGCGTCGGCGGCAGGGTCAGCGCCCGTCTCACGTTCTCAGGCAGCGACGTGGTAGCGGTCAGCGTCCTGGAGGTCAGAGGCAGAGGCGGCGGGGCGATCGATTGCGAGGATTCCATGGGGCAGGATCTCCGTAAACAGGGCGTCCAGTTCGGCACAGGCGAGCTTGGCCGGATTCGACCACGACGACGACACGGCCTTCATCCGCCAGGCGACGGTTCCGTGCGAGTAGGCGGCGCGAAAGACCATCCGTCTGCCGATCGACGCCGCCGCAGCCGTGACGCCGGGCCCCCCCGACTCGCGAGCCAATTCCGCCAGTCTCAATCGCGCCCGCGTGGCTTCCCCGCCGGGATCGACGATCGACAGATACAGCACCACCGGCTTGCGCACCTCCAGCGCCTTCATCGTCGCCAGGGCCTGAGCGGTCGAATCGAGATTGATCTCGCTGGGGACGATGGGCATGTAGACGCGATCGGACAGTTTCAAAAGCTCGAGCGCCGCCCCGTCCAGTCCCGGCTTGGCATCGGCGATCACGGTGAGGTCATCCCCCGCTTTGAGACGTTCGACGGCGTCGTGCACCTCGCCCGCTTCGATCGCCGGCAGGCAGAGGATTCCCGGGGCGGCGCGTTTGAGCCAGTGGGTGCTCCGCGCTTGCGGATCGGCGTCGATGAAGGCGACATTGGCATTCCGCTCGGCCAGCCAGCAGGCCAAATGCACCGCCGCCGTCGTCTTGCCGCAGCCGCCGGATTGATTGAGGACGGTGAGGAGTTGCATAGCCGCTGTATCGGAGACAATGGGCTTGGGACAGTAGTTATTCGTGCTCTCAAGACCGATCCGGTCATCGGGGAACCGGGGGAGTCTGGCAAGCTGGAAGTCGGGGAGTCTTGGTTTTCGGGAGACGACGATGAAGGCAATCAGTCTCTGGCAACCTTGGGCGAGCCTCATCGCGATCGGCGCGAAGTGCTATGAGACTCGGAGTTGGTCCACTTCATTCCGCGGCCGTCTGGCGATTCACGCTTCAAAGACGAATGGAATGTTGAGTGCTGCTGGAGAGATCGCCTGCGCTGACGCCTTCAAAAAAGCCGGGTTGCCATTGCACCTGCGTTTGATTCCGCACGGCGCGATTGTCTGCGTCTGCCGTCTGGAGCGATGTTTGCCGACCCACGCCAAGAACGGTTGGACGGAGGGACAGGGTAACGCGATCCTGGTCGATGGGCGCGACTTCATTCACGTCTCTGCGCCGCAGCGGCTTTTTGGAGACTACGCGCCGGGACGTTTCGCCTGGAAGCTGACGGAGATTGAAGCGCTTCAGCAGCCCATCCCGTTCCGGGGGCGTCAAGGATTGTTCGACGTTCCCGACACGCTCATCAAAGAGGCGATGGCCGATCATCCGGTCGAATCCGTCCCGATCGGCGACAGCGGTCTTTTTTCGCAATACCCGTAAAAACATGAAAACCCGCGCGCGGATCAAAATGTCGATCGGAGCCGTGACCTTCACCGTGAAGGGCAAGACGCTGCGGACGCCGCCGCGATCGCTGGATTGCGAACTGCGCAATGGCGTATGGGTGCAAGTGAAACGGCGCAAGAGGAAGGGCGACAAAAGATGAGCGAACAATCGGAGCAGCCCGACAGCGAAACCCTCTACGTCGGCAGCCTGGTCTCGTCGCGGAGCGGAGAGGGCGTCGTCCAATTCCAGTGGGGCGAGAAGACCTGCCAGCTCGATCCGGAAACCGCCCGCCAGGTTGCCTTCCAGATTCTGGAAGCCGCAGAGGCCAGCGACTCCGATGAATTTGTCGTGTGGCTGTTGCGCGAGAAGGTCGGGCTTTCCATGGAGCAGTGCTGGCCGATCCTCATCGACTTCCGCGAGCATCGCAACCGGAGGCGGATCGAGAGGGGACAGGAGCCGGTCGCCATCGCCAAGCCACCAATCGGAAAGGTCCCATGACGTTGCAAGAGCACAAGGACCGTCACAAGTTCCTTCACAAGGCGCTGGATGAATTGGCGGCGGACTACCTCATCCATCAACGGGACAAGGGTCTTTCCGACACGAGCGTTCTTGACCTGATCGAATGGTCGTCCGAACAGACGCGCGATCCGATGTGGCCGCCGGGAATCGCGCCCGATGAGGAGACGCCGAAATGACCGATCGCGCGGCAAAATTCTGCGCCAAGCTGAATGTCGCCATCAGCGGCGTGGGTACGACGATGTTCCCCAGGGGTTTTTGCAGGGCGCGATCGGCCAGGACCCCGGCTCGATCAATCTGGTCGAGGGCACCTTTCGTTGCCGCCGCTGCGGGGCGCTGCGAAAGATGTTCTGGCGCGGTCCGCTGAACGTCGCGGAGTTTCGCGTCGGTAACGGCGACTGGAAAACCAAGGCACCCCCATGCAATTGCGAGCAAACGCCCGCCCCGAGAGGAGCAGAAGTTAATGCCTGAAATCCCCCATGACACCATCGCCGCCATCCACGACCGTCTTCACGCCGTCATCACCGGCCGGACGCCGCTGCAAATGCCCGACTCCGAACGCAAGGCGCTCGAACTCCAGTGCGGGCCGCTCTGCTGGCTCCTCGGCCACGACAACAATCCCGCCTTCCAGATCCAACATGCTCTCGCTGCTTATCACGATGCAACACGAAGGTGTGGCCTCGATCGCCCCGCGGACAATCACGAAGCGCTCGCCAGCAAGGCGCAGTTGCTTGCACTCGATCTCGCCCAGCTCCTCGTCGACGACGATGGGCGAGAAAGGCATTCAGTGCCTGAGCTGCGGGCGGACAAGTTGGAACCTCAATGACGTGCAGAACAAATATTGCGGACACTGCCATGTGTTTCCATCTGAACGAAATGGAGCGTGAGCTGGCGGAACTGAAAAGCCGGCTCGGAGAGAGCGATGAAAGTTGAAAACGCGACCGCCCCACCACGGCCCATAATGTGCGTTATGTTAAGTTCGGAGTAGATACAACTAAATGAGCGAAAGCAACGATACCATGAGCCATCATCCCCCACCGGTCGAGTTCCGCGACGTCGGCAGCGGCTGCCGATGCTGGATCAACGGCTATCCCGCCAAGGGGTTCGTCCAGCTCGTCGCCGAGACGCCGCCGGACAAGCGGCACATTGTCATCACGATCGGCTCGAAAGACGTTGAAGCCGTGGCGGCGGTATTTCGCAGATTTCAAGAGGCCACGCGCCCCGAACCGCATTCCGTTGCGGAGTCCGAAGATGCCGAGCTTAGATAACGTCCAGAACATCGTCGCCTGCGTCCCCGACGGCGCGCCCGGTTACACGCCGGGTTGCGACTATGAGCGGGTGAACTGCCCGCGCTGCCGGCGCCGCTGCTGGCTCGGTCCGAAGGCCAAGGCGAAAGTCGCGGCCGGCGAGGCGATCCTCCTCTGCGCCCACTGCGCCATCCGGCTGACCCGCGCGGACAGGTCCAGCCGCAGACGCTCGATCCGCAGGCCGAGGCGCGGCTCGACCAAGCGCAATGCGACCGGGAAATGTCGGCCATGAGCGATCAGGAGATCGAGCAGCTCGGCCGCGACGAGCGCACCAGCCGGCCGGGAGAGACGCCGTGAAAGAGTGAAAGAGCAGCTCTGTCATTGCGGCCAGCCCCTGCACTACACCGATCCGGCGGTGCGCCATCTGAGTCGATCGTTTACTTCCCCGTCGCGTCCCCGATCCCATTGCTGGCCGTCTTCATCCGCGCCACCAAATCGCCGAGTTCGCTTCCGCTCCGAACCAGATGGCCCATTTGGATCAGCGCGTTGCTGATGATCTCGGCGTTTGCATGAACGTCTGCCTTCCTCACGCTGGCCTTGGCGACGCGCAACAGGTGTCTGAGCGCCTCGGATTTTTTGATGCCATGTTCGCGGGCCTGGTCTCGGATGAACTTGATTTGCTGCGGGTACAACGAGAACCAAACTCGTTGGGCGATCGGCGTTTCTTCGGCGTCCGGGTCATCCGGGTCTAAGGGTTTGGATGAGGCAGAAAGGGCGCACACCTTACGGATACTTTATGCCAAAAGGGCGGAAACTTTCCACCGTAATTGCGCCCAAGACGTGTGACTATAGATAGTTGCGGGTTCAACGGACCCCCTATTTCAAGTCGCGCCAAATCCAAAAACGCGGCAGACGTTCTCACCGCCACCGAGGATGAGAAGCGCCGGCACCGCGCCATGGTCAAGACATGGATCATGGCCCTGGTCTGCTCGTGGAGCTGGCGCGAAGGTTTGTTCGATTGCTTCACGGACGATGAGGGGGATGACCGGCTGACGATGCCGGGCGGTCGACAGGCGACGAAGCGCTCCCTGCACTCGCAAAAGCTCTACCCGCCGGGCGGCGGCAGCACGAAGATGATCCACTGCTCGGTCTGTCGAGTCCTGGCGCCGGCCTACCCGCTGTACCGCCAAGACTCCTCAGAGATCTGCGTCAACTGCTACCACTATTTCCTGTCAGGCACGGAAGAATCCCACCCGCTCAATGAGGTGATCGACCGCTCCCAGCTCAAGAGCCTTTTCGAGGAAGGGTTTCTCCAGGTGCCGCGCGGCGCCAAGAGCGATTTCCACAAGCCGCGGCCAGGCGTCTGCTGGTTCGGGGACCGCGATTACGGCTTGAGGATGCTGGCTGAGGCCGACCGGAAATCCAATTCGCCGCGCCATCGGAAATACCTTGCCAACGATGCCCGTGTCTGCGGCGGCCCGATCGATGCCGACGGGGTCATGCGCGATCCGTGGCTCGGGTATATGTGGGGCGTCTGGGGCGGCCAGTCCGGGGGCGAATCTGCCTGCGGTGAGCGTGCCTGCCCTGAGCCTGCCGAAGGTGTCGAATCTGTTCAAACGGGGGCCTGATGGTCACAGCTCAGATTTTTTCCCGCGTCGTTTCTTACTTGCGGTCCTGCCGACTATTTACGCGCGATGCCGTTCCGGATTTCGCGACCGGGTGTGACGATTCGATAGTCACAGGCGCGCGTATAGATAGAGGCACTTCCGTTCCTTCCCTGCCGCGAATGACCCCCAAGCAAAAGTTGGCCGTCCTGCTTCGCCGCGCCCAGTGCGACGACAGGGAGGTTGCCGAGCGCCTGGGGATCACCCGCGAAAACGCCAATCGGCTCATCAACCGCGGACTGCGGAATGAGGCCGCGCTTCTCAATGCCGCCCGGCAGATGTTGAGACCCCGGTGAGCGAAAGCGCATCGAGCATCGTCCGCTGCGGGCGGGTGCGTTTTTCTCCCAACGGCGTCCGCGTTCAGGACCGCTTCGCTCAGGGCGAGCAGACCGACCTTCAGCGTCTGGAAGGCAACCGCCGCCGCCGCAACTTCGCCAAATACAAGGACGAGGACCAACCCCGTCGCGTCCCCGATGCCGACTGGCAGGCCGGGGTCTCCCGGAACAGCGACCGGTTCCACGTGCTGCTCAACGGCGAGCCGGTCAACCTGGCGATCGCGGCATCGGTCATCCGCGGCTGGGTCATTCGTTTGATCGATCCACCGTCGAAAGAGACGCAGAGGCTCACCGGGTTTGTGCAGGTTGTGCGGGGGGATTGACGTCGGCGCGATTGACGCGGGGTTTTCTGCCGCCCTTCTTGCCGTTGGCGCGGGCCGCCGCGGCTTTGGCGTCGGAGGTGACGGAGCCGCCTTTTCTTCCGAGCTTGGCGAGGTAATCACGGACGGCTTCCGATGGCTTCGGCATCGTCGCTCCCAAAAGGAGCCGCGCCGCCGGGCCGCTGTACGTGGCGACTCGCGGCGGCGCGGCAGGAGAATCATCAAAATAATTTGGATGGATCAACGTTGGAATCGTGTCCCGTGATCGTTACGCCCGTCATGGCAAATCGCTGATCCGGGCCTTTGATTTCGATTTGGATTCCGTGCCGGTGCAGCTCCGAAACCGGAATCACGCAGAGGCCGAAATCGACGGCTAGTCCGTCCGCCCGGCCCCACCCGAAAAGCTTTGTGAGCCAACCGGACTTGCCGCCAAATCCCGCTTCGTCAAAAGTTGCCCGACCCAAAGAGCCAGTATCCAGCCTTGTATATCCACGTAACATCTGAATCTCCTGCCCCTTCCGGGGCGTCCTGCCAGCCCTATCGCTGACGTGCGTATCTTAGGCTAAGCCGCTTGGGTTTGCAAGTGAAATCCACGGCAAATTTTTATAACGCGCGATCCCCTCGAAAAGCCGCCGTTGTCCGGGGGGATTGACGCTTTGAAAGTTTCCAGCCGTTTTTTTCAAAGCCTCGGCAGCATTTGAAATTCCTTGCCAAGCCGCGTTAATATTAAGTTAGGTGACGACATGGCGTCAGCAGCGACCGTTTCCGAACCCGCGCTCGAGGTTGAGGAAGTCACCATCCGCGACGTGCGGACGGACGATCTGGGCTTCGTCAACGAGCTGTGGACCCACTTCGATCAGACGATCAAACCGCTCGTGAAAGGCAACCTCACGCACAAGGGCGCCCGCCGCGGCGCCGGCGAATTCTTCGACTGCATCCTGGCCGGCGGAGGCGCTCGCGAGGAAGTCGATCCCGCCAAGTTCTTGAAGCTCTACGAAGGCAAGAAGATCAGCCGCGAGGAATTCCTGTCGGCGCTGAAGGTCGCGCTCAAGCCCTTGGGCAAGTTCCTCTCCCAGAAGCAAATCGACGCCATCAGCCGAAGCGCCGGGATCGTGCAGCCCTCGTTGACGGTCAATCGGATCAAGGGCGTGGAGTTCACCCTGGTCGATGCGGTCAAAGCGATCGCCCGCGCCGTAGAATAATCGATAGTCCGTGCTGCAACTGGCCACACGAACACAAGCTCCCTGCAAGCCGCGGCCGATCCTGCCGCCAGAGAATCGCATCGTCACCATCCGCGTCGGCAGCCGGCGATTGCCATTGAACGACTGGCTCAACGATCCGGCGACGATCGGGATTTTTGTCCCGCGTTCAGCTAAGGAATTTCGCCCGCTCCGCTGGCGCCGGCCCCGTTTTCGCTGAGAATGCCGCCACGCCATGAGCAAGTTCGGCAAGGAAATCATCGCCGGTTTGAAGTGGCTGAATCACGCCATCAAGAACGACCTCCCGGTTAAACAGACGATCATCCGGCGGATGAAGGTCAAGGGGAAGACGGTCTACACGGACGAAACCTTTACCGCGCCGGTGCGCCGGATGAAATGAAGCCGATTACGAAAGAGGACGCTGGGCGATTCACCTTCGCCGAATACCGCAAGCTCGGGACGACGAAACTGTCCAACGAAATTCTCGCCGCCGGCACGAAGGTTCAGACGCTCGAAGGGGAATACATCTGCGCCGAGCCATCGCGGCTTGCCATCGACGCTTCCGGAAACGTTTACCCGGTCGCGGAGTCGATCCGATTGAAGTCTTACGAGCGAGTTGGTTAGAATCCCGCCCGCGCCCACGGTTGGAATGGGGAAGGGAAGATTGGGTGCGGGCCTGGCGGTGAGGGGAGTTGTTGCGCCGCCGGGCTTTTTTCCACTTCGTCATTCGTCATTCGTCATTCACGTTTTCCCACCGCCCTTCCCCGAGCCCGGTAGTTCGCCGGTTCCGCCGCGGCTGCCGGGCCTTTGAAACGCTCTCATGTCCGCCAATTACGCCATCGCCGCCGGTCATCTGCGCGAAGCCAAAGCGCGCGTGCATCAAGCTGCCGATGCGATCCGCGACGAGCTATTGGGCGCTGATCTGGTGATGGCCCTGGAAACCGAAGCGCTTCGGCTGGAGATGATGCGCGGATGGATCGACAACGCCATCGAGCGCGAACCACCGACGCCGCGGCCGAAGATTCCCGTGACGTGAAACAGTGATGCCGTGAACCTCTGCCCGATCCATGGCCCGATCCCCTTCGTGCGAGCGTGGTTCTGCCCCTTGTGCGGAAGGCCGCTTCGTCGGCCGGACAACCAGGTGGACGCGGCACTGTCGATTCAACCGACGCACGAGAACCTCCCCGCGCCCCCATGCGTCTCGCCTTCTACAAGATCACCGCGCCCAAAGCCACCGCGCTTGACCGCGCCGTCAACTTCTTTTCGGGGCGCGGCGGATACGCACACGTTGAGCTTGTTTTCAGCGGCCCGCGAACAGGCGGCGCCGGTGACGCCGGCGGCTTCGAGTCTTTCAGCAGCTCCGCCCGCGACGGCGGGACGCGCTTCAAAACGATCGACGTCGACGACGCGGCGAGCTGGGGCCTGATCGATATCGGCGGTTCGGTCGCCCAGGAAATTCTCGTCCGGGATTTCTGCACCGCCCAGCAAGGGAAGCCTTACGATTATTTAGGAATCGTTGGCTTTATCATTCCCGTCCGCGACTTCGATCATCCCGGCCGCCGCTGGTTCTGCAGTGAAATCTGCATCGCGGCACTGGAGGCGGGGGGATTGCTGCTGGGGCCTCCGCGTCCGATCCCGGAAAAGGAATCGCCCAACTCGTTGAAGATGCTGGCGTAACAAATCAGCGAACCGATGCCCTTCCAACTCGACCAACTTCCCGATCGCCAGTTCATCGTGCGCTTCACCAGTGCGGCCGATCCCCGCGACGAGAGCACCTTCTGCGTCACCGGGTTCGGTCAACAGGGGCGCGTCAACGCCGAATTGATCCTGGCGGCGCTGGAGGCGCTGGAGGAAATCGCCGGCCAGACCAGCGCCTGCCCGCGCTGTGACGGGATGATCGATACCGCGAAGAAAGCGCAGCGCGGCGAGCGGGTCAAGAAGCACGAGTAGTCGTGGCCACCTTCCCCGAAACCCCCATCGACTCCGCTCAGGGCAGGGCAACCGAAATGACGCCGACTCAGTTCGCCGCCCTGGCGCTTTCCTATGGCTGGCTCCAGACGACGATCGACTCACTGGTGAGACGCCCCCTGTCCAAACAAGTCATCTTCATCGGCGACGGACACGGGAACTCGAAGCGCGTCAAGTTGATCGATGATGCCGTGACGCCGCTGCGATGAACTGAATTTCTCCCCGTCTCCCCCTCGCCCCCTCTCCCCCTCTTTCCTTTGGAGTTAAACATGATCCGCCGTCCCCCCCCCCCCCTCACC